>Ga0068855_100000126_pt1 | contig 96835 bp, 89 predicted proteins | sample KBSCornC52_FD_66592 | JGI IMG/M metagenome (GOLD analysis project Ga0068855, IMG submission 66592) | Corn rhizosphere microbial communities from Kellogg Biological Station, Michigan, USA - KBS Corn C5-2 | ecosystem: Host-associated > Plants > Roots > Rhizosphere > Soil ...
GCTCACGTGTACGGCGCCTCATCTGGCGGCGCCCTCGCGCTGGAGGCAGCAGCGGCAGGTTCGGCGATCGACAAGATCGCGGTGTGGGATGTGCCGTACGTGATCGGGGACGACCTGTGGCCGAGGTTCAACCAGTACCTCGCGGACACCCACGAGGCATACAAAGCCGGCCGGGACGAGGAGCTCCTGGAATTGTTCATGAGGCTTACCGGCGGACCCGACGCGGACATCGCGGCTAGCAAACAGTACCCGATCTGGGCCTCGTCCGTCGCGCTCGCCCACACGCTCGTCAAGGACGCCGCGGTCCTCAATGGCTACAAGATCCCCACGGACCGACTTGCCCGCATCACTCAGTGGGTCCTGGTGACCACCGAGGGTCCGATCACCGAGCCCCAGTTGTCAGGCCTCCCGACTGACTTCTTCGACCGCGCCGCGAAAGCGATAACCGCTGCCATCCCCCAGACCAAACGACACACGCTCGACGGGCAGGGACACGTCGTCGCCCCCGAACTCATGGCCCGTGTACTGAAGACGTTCTTCAACCAGTAACACGCTGTACTGGCCGTCTCGGTCACGACGGTCAGGCAGTTCCCTGAGTTGCGGCGACCAAATGCGACGCTGAGCGACAGAACGCGCCCCCTCGTCGCGCCACGCTCACCCATAAAACTCAATGAACGATGGACTTTGGCCCCCCAACTCGGCCGTCTTCAATTCCCGGCGCCTCCACCGAAGATCCCAACGAACGTTGGGGTCTTCTTCAATTTCGTGCAAGCGCAGGTCAGGGAGGTCCCTGAGTTGAGCGCTTCTTTTGCGGGGAATTGAAGGATCCGCACCCGGGTCCCGGCTGCAGGTCTGCGGGACGACGACGCGGTTTCGGGCTACCCTATTGGCGTTATGTCGAGCGCTGCCGTCCGCCAGGTTATCGCCCTCGCCGCCGAGCTTTCCGAGGAGGAACGGCGCGTCGTCGTCGACGCCATCGCTCCGCACGAATCAGTGGCCGGGCTCGCCGCAGAGTGGGAAGCCGAGATCGCGCGGCGGGCGGAGCGGGTGCGCAGTGGACAATCTGCAGGCAAGCCCGCGGCTGAAGTGTTCGACCGACTCGAGGCTCGACTCAAAGCGCGGTAATGGCTGAGCTGATTATCGAGCCCGAGGCCGAGGCCGAGCTCGAGGAGGCCGGCGATCGATACGAGCAGAGCGTGCCGGGGCTCGGGCTCGAGTTTATGCTCGAGATGCGAGAGCGGACACTCGAGCTAGCAGGGGCTCCGCTCAGCTATCCGGTCTTCGGCGGCGTCGCTGACGTGCGGTGCGCGCATGCCGTTGGGCGATTTCCGCACCTAATCGTCTACATGACGCATGGTGACGCCGTTCATGTACTCGCGTTCATGCACCCCCGACGACGGCCGGGCTACTGGGCAAACCGAGGCCCGTTGCGGCGGTGAAAGTCGGGGCGTTGGTTGGTAAGGCAGCTCCCTGAGAGCCCCAAGCGTCTAGCAACGGGCTCGCGTCGACAATAGCGATTGGTTCGGAGGGCTGAGAGAAGGATCCGTGATGCTCCCACGACGTTGCGTGCGGTTCGCCCAATTGCTGGGTGGGATCGTCGCCGCCCCACGGCTACTTCAGCGTCGAGGGTCCCTAAAAGGAGCAGCCATCGGAGCAGATGTATCGCGGCACGGCTTCGGGAAGCATTCGATGCGAAGTCCTTTAGCGGCACGTCCGAGCAGCATCTGGCCCGCCTCAGTCAAGGCCACGTGACGCTTGCGGCGCACGAACAGCGCGGTGCTCGACTCGGCCTCGAGCCGATTTGGGGGGCGGGGCGTCGGGGAGCGAGCCACACTGAGAACGATGAAGCCCGCCGCCCAGCTAGGGTCGCAGATTTCCGTGCGCAGCTTCACCGAGGACGACGCGCCGTTCGTGGCCGAGCTTTCGGATCGATCGTTCGCCGAGTATGGCGCGCGCCCGTCGCGCTACACGTTGAGCGTGATTCAACGTCCGACCACGCGCACCTGGTTGGCCGTCGAAGGCAACCTGCCGCTCGGCATGATCGTGCTGGAGCTGGCGGGAACGAAGGCGGCGGTGCTGGCGGTCGCGGTGAGCGAGCGGCACCGCGGACGCGGCGTCGGTGGCGTGCTGATGCAAGCGGCCGAGCGCTACGCCCGCGCCCACGGGGTGCAGCAACTAACGTTGTTCACCGCCGACTCGAACTTGGCGGCGCTCGATCTGTTTTTGCGCCGTGGCTTCCACATCGTACGTCGCAAGCCCGGCTTCTATTCGCGCCGGCAAGACGCCTGCGAGCTGACCAAAGAGCTTACGGCGTCGAGCCGCTGACGGCAGAGCGCGCCGGCGTTTTGCCGATGAGCGACTCGACGGCTCGAGGGGTACCGAAGCCAGGGCCACCGAGCGAAGCTTCGAGGCCGAGGTAAGCCGGCTCTTGCCCGACCGCAGCAAACAGCGCGTGGATGGCACCGTTGCGTTGCAGGGTGACGAGCAGGCCGACGAGCGCGGCCAAGCCGATCAGCACGGGCTCTAGCCGAGCGCCGCGTACCGACGGCATGGGCTGGGCGGGAATGATGGCCGGAGCGAAGGTTGTCTGCGGCGGGATGCCGGTTGGCTCGACGATGTTCGGTCGCGGTGGCGGCGGGGGTGGAGGCGCGCTGCCGATCGGAGGCGGAGCGCTGCGCATGGGTGGAGGCGCGCTGCCGATCGGAGGCGGAGCGCTGCGCATGGGTGGAGGCGCGCTGCCAATCGGAGGCGGAGCGCTGCGCATGGGTGGTGGCGCGCTGCCGATGGGCGCGGGCCCGCTGGCCGTCGGCGCGTCGACGATATTCACCGGCGGTGGCGGGGGAGGCGGGGGCGCGCTGCCGATGGGGGCGGGTGCCTTGCGCATGGGCGGTGGCGCGCTGCCGATGGGGGCGCGCGCGCTGGCCATCGGCGCATCGACGATGTTCACGGGCGGCGGCGGGGGAGGCGGAGGCGCACTGCCGATGGGTGGGAGCGCGCTGCCGACGGGCGGAAGCGCACTGCCGATGGGCGGTGGTGCGCTGCGCACCGGAGGTGGTGCAGGAGGTGCGGACGGACCGGGGCGCGCCGCCGAAATGGGCGGCGGTGGCGTTGGTAAGGATGGCGATGCATTCCCCTCCGCCTCCTCGTCGAGCCCCGCCACTACCCGCAGCGGCAACCACTCATCGGTACCATCTTGCCGGAGGAGTGTATTTTCGTCGATCAAGTCGAGCCGGTACAGGTCGTCAACCTGTTCCAGCGTCAGAGACTTCACTTCGTCGGGGGCGATCCGAACGTGGCACAGGTCCTCTGAGGCGCTCATTGCTCCCCTTTAGCACGATCGTTCTGGAGACCGGAGCGCGCTCGCACTACTTGTCTCATAGCGATGGCGAAGAATCCGTTCGAGGACATGGACCCAGATCTGAAGGCCATGGGCGGCTCGATGCGACCGTCAGCTGGCCCCGTGCGCTGGGGTCGCATAGCGACCGGCATTTTGGTGGTGGGCTGCGCGACGTTCGCGTTTGCCTACCACCTGCCGTTGCAGCAAGCGCACGAGAAGCTGACCGGCAGCTTTGCCGCGCTTCAGGCGCAGGTCGAATCGTCCAACCGCGCCCTGAAAGACGCCCAGGCTCAGGCCAAAGAGGCGAGCGAGAGCAAGCAGGAGCTGCAAAGCAAGCTCGACGAGGTCAAGCAAGCCGACAAGGCCCACGCCGAACAGAGCCGCTCGCTCATGAGCGCGCTGGAGTCGAAGCTGTCGAAGCCGCTGGCCAAGACCCAAGCCGCGGTGGGTAGCGCGGACGGACAAGCCGTCGCCGCGCTTTCGCTGGCCTATGTGCTGAACCCGGGCAAGCTGGACGTCAGCGCGCCGGGCAAGGACGCGCTGTGCGGCGTGGCTCAAGCCTCCAACAAGAAGACGATTCGCGTGCTGGCCGTCGCCGACAAGAAGAGCATTCCCGCCGGCTTGGCCGCGAAGCTCAAGACGCCGCTCGAGTACAGCAGCGCGGTGGCGGCGGCCGTGGCCGCAACGCTGCTGGACAAGTGTAGCGTGGAGCCCGCGCGCGTGAGCGCCACCGGCTTTGCGGCGGAGCCGAGCGCGAGCGCAAAAATCGAAGGCAAAAAGCTGAGTGGTGCCCGCGTGGAGCTGTGGCTCGACACCAGCAAGTGACGGCAAAATAGCCCGGCCGCCGCAGCTGCCGCGCGCTGGCAAATCGGACATAATCGCGAAGCGATGACGACCTTCAAACGGCGCGATTTCGTGGCGCTCGGCGTACCAGCGACGCTGGGCACGGCCGGTTCGGCGTTGGCTGCGGCGCACGAGCCAGAGACGCATCTGTTGCCCGACGCGGACGGATTTCCGAATAGCCGTCTCCCGGCGCTGGTGTATCGCGCGGCGCTACCGAACAGCGGCGACCTAGCGACCAGCTTCGAGCAGCTGTTCGAAAGCAACGGCTGGACCGGCTCGTGGCGCAACGGCTTGTATCGCACGCATCACTATCACAGCACCGCGCACGAGGTGCTGGGCGTGTATCGCGGCCAGGTGAGTGTTCGGCTGGGCGGCCCCGCCGGGCCCTTGGTCGAGCTGCGCGCCGGAGACGTCGCGATCTTGCCCGCGGGGGTAGCGCACAAGAACGAGAGCCAGAGCGACGACTTTGCGGTCGTGGGCGCCTACCCGCGCGGCACGTCAGCAGACTTGCAGTACGGTAAGCCGGGCGAGCGCCCGAGCACCGACGCGAACATTGCCAAAGTGCCGCTCCCGAAGCGAGATCCGGTCGTCGGCGCCCCGGGGGCGCTGCTTCGGCTCTGGCGCTGAGGCGCGGCGCCGGCGACTGACGTGCAGCGAACACGGTCGGTATTCGACCGGTCGCGCGCGCGCGCATGAAGGAATCGAAGGCGGCGGGTGAATACGGGGCACAGCGAGCCTTCGTATGCCCATTCTTTTTCGCGCCGTGAGCGTCTCGCTCGCGGTTCTGCTCACGTGCAGCGCGCCGCTGCGCGCCCAAACGCCGCTCGAGCTCACGCCGCCCAGCGCGCTCGGCAGCACCGACGTGCCGTATCCGGACGGCGCACAGGGCGACGCGGCGGTGGTGCTGGAGCTCGTCGTCGAAAAAGACGGCTCCGTGTCGAGCGTCACCGTCGTGGAAGGTGCAGAGCCTTTCGCCGAGCAAGCTCGCGCCACGGCGCTGACTTGGCGCTTCACGCCCGCCCAGCGCGGCAACGACATCGTGGCGGCTCGCATTCGCGCGCGCGTGGCTTTTCATCGCGAGCCCGAAGCGCCGCCGCCACCGGTGGCGACAGCTCCGATCACGCCCGCCGCAGCCAGCGAAGCGGCATTGCCGCCAGCCGCGCCCCCACCCGAGCCGGCCGTCGAGGTCATGGTCGTCGGCACCCGCCGCGAGATCGGTGAAACCACGCTGTCGAAGGCGGAGGTGCGCGAGATGCCGGGCGCGTTTGGCGATGCTTTCCGAGCGATCGAAGCTCTGCCGGGGGTCACACCGTTGGCCAGCGGCCTACCGTACTTCTACGTGCGCGGCGCGCCGCCCAACAACGCGGGCTACTACGTGGATGGGATTCGGGTCCCGCTCCTCTTTCACCTGGGGCTCGGGCAAAGCGTGATTCACCCGGGGCTAATCGAGAACGTCGACTTTTATCCGAGCACCGCTCCCGCGCGCTACGGTGGCTTTACGGGCGCCGTGATTGCGGGGCAGACACGCGAGCCGGCGAGCGCGTTTCACGGCGAGGCCAACTTGCGTCTCGTCGACGCCGGCGCGCTCTTGGAAGCGCCATTTGCCGACGGTCGCGGCAGCGCATTGGTGGCGGGACGCTACGGCTATCCGGGCCCGATTTTGGCCCTGGCTACCGATGACATGAAGATTGGCTATTGGGACTACCAGGGGCGCGCCACCTGGAAGCTCGGTCAGCGCGACACCATTGGTCTGTTCGCTTTTGGCAGCCACGACTACCTGGCCACTCGCTCCCCTTCGGGCGACCCCGTAGCCAGCAAGGAAATGATCGAGCAGTTGGTGTCCGACTTCCATCGGCTGGATCTGCGCTACGACCACGCGCTCAGCGACGGCAAGGTGCGGGTCGCGCTCACCGGGGGCTACGATCGCCAAGGCGCCACGCCCACCTACCTCAAGAACTACTCGGCCGGAGCGCGCTTGGAGGTCGAGCAAAAGCTCACGACGACGCTGCGCTTTCGCGGCGGCGCGGACGCGCGGCTCGATCACTACCGCATCAACATCACCCGCCAGGGGCCGGGCGAGCCCGTGGTCCCGCAGAGCGCCAATCCTCCCCCAACCAACCTGACGGGTGGATTGAACGCGGATCTGGTTTGGCGGGCGCTGCCGCGCGTCGAGCTGGTGCCGGGCGGGCGCGTGGATTTGTACGCTTCATCGCGCCACAACGAGGCTCCGAGCACGGGTCACACCAAAACCGTGATCCCGACCGTGGATCCGCGCATTTCCGCGCGAGTCACGGTCACGCCCGGCATCGTGTGGCTGTCGAGCTTTGGGCTTGCGCACCAGTATCCGAGCCTGCGCGTGGGTGACATTCCGGCACCCATGGTGTCGATCCCGGGCTTTCCTTTCGGAACTCGCAAAGTCCAAACGGCGGCTCAAGCCAGTCAGGGTGTCGAGCTCGCCTTGCCGGCCGAGCTGAGCCTCACCGCCACGGGCTTCTATTCGCGCTTCTGGGGTCTCACGGACCTGAGTCAGAGCTGCTTCCAATACCAGCTCGGCAACGAGCCGGAGCCCATGCTGGGGGTGGTGCCGCCCTACTTTTGCCCCAACAACGAGCCCGTACGTGGCCGCGCCTACGGCGTCGAGCTGCTGCTGCGCCGGCCTTTCACCAAGCGCTTGAGCGGCCTGTTGTCGTACACGCTGTCGCGCTCGACGCGCCAGGCACATTTCCTGAAGGCCACGGGGGCCGAAGACATCGCCACCGTACCGAGCGAGTTCGACCGAACCCACGTGCTCAATGCCGTCGTGGGCTACGATCTGGGGCGTCGCTGGCGCGCGGGGGCTCGGCTGCTCTTCTACACCGGTACTCCCTACTCGAAGCTCGATGGCAGCTTGGCGGTGCCGCCGTACAACGCCTACCGCAACCCCGCCTTTTATCGGGTCGACGTGAGGTTGGAGAAGCGCTGGCGGCTCGGGCAGAGCGGCTCCATCGCGTTCGTGGTGGAGGGCCAAAACGTGACCCTGCAAAAGGAGGTCAGCGGCTTGGGGCTCGACTGCGAAGGGCGAGGGGGGCCGGAGGCCAGCACGACCACCTGCAAACAATCGACGATTGGGCCGCTCACCATCCCCAGCATCGGCGTCGAAGCCTTTTTTTGAAAATTGTGCTGACTTGACTGAAGGATTCGCGTGGCATCGAGCGAAGACGAGTGAAAGCTACGGCATGAATCCGCACCCCCGCACTAGCGCCCTTGCCCTCGGGGCATTGCTGGCCCTCGCGCGCCCGGGTGCGGCGCTGGCGGCGGAGCGCGGCTGCGTTGGCCCAACCATCGTCGCCGACCCCGGCTTCCGAGCCCGTTTCCCTGACTTGCTCGAGCGGCTCCAAGACGAGCTCGCGGCCCATACCGACCTCGATCCTTGCGCGCGAGCCGCGCTCCGCGTCGAGGGTGTCGCCGACGTCACACTGATGGTCACGCTGCCGGACGGTCGCACCGCCTCGCGCCGAGTCACTCAGGCCGACGACGTCATGCCCACGCTACAGGCGCTGCTATTGCTACCGGCCGCGCCGTCCGTAGCGGCGTTGGCGGAACCGCCCGCGGCTTCGGCGGCAGCACCGTCGGCGGGGCCGCTACCAGCTCCAACCCCGCGCCCGAGTCCGCGCCATCGCGTTCTTTTGCGCGGCGACCCCGACCGGCTCGACCGGCTCGACCGCGACGCTGCCGCACCCGTCCATGCCCCACGCTCGTTCGGAGTCGAGCTCTCCGTGTTCACCGGCGCGCGGATGGGTGACGGACAGGTCGGGCTCGGCGCCGGGGCGCTCGGCTTCCTCGAGGTCCACGGCTGGCTGCTCGGGTTCGAAAGTCGCGCCGACGTCTATCGCCCGCTGTTGAATGGAGACCCCGAAACCGCGCTCGAGCTTGCTCTTTTAGCCGGAAGACGCTTCGATTTCGGCCCGGTTGCGCTCGATCTCAGCGCGGGGCCAGCCGTGGCCATGAAGGGTCTCGCCTTTTCCCAGACCAGCTCGGTTGCGGTCATGGGCACCGGGTCGGCTCCGCCGACGACGCCCCCTCCCCCCGAAGCGGATCCGAGCACGGGTCCCGTCCCGCGCTTGCTGTTGGCAGCCCGCTTCGGCTTCAGCCCGCGCTCCGTCTTTCGCACCTTCGTCGGCATCGACGGCGCGGTCGGTCAACGGCGCGCCACCTTCACCCCCGAAAGCGCCTCCGCGCGTTTGCCGGCATTTTCACTGGGTCTGGCCCTCGGCGCCACCGTCGGTACGCCATGAGCTCACGCATCAACCGACCTGCGCCCGTGGAAGCGCTCGAGCTTTCGGACCCCGAGCTGATGCGACAGCTGGCGACTGGACAGCTCGGCGCGCTCGGCGCCCTGTACGATCGTTACCAAGCGCCGCTGCGCCGTTTCTTGGCGCGCGCCACGCAAGACGCGCACGACGTCGATGATCTCGCGCACGCCACGTTCCTTTCAGCCGCGCGGTGCGCCGCGCGCTACGACGGCCGCGCGTCGTGTCGGCCCTGGCTGATCGGCATCGCCGCGCAGCTGCTCCGTCGCAGGCGGCGCGCCAGCAGCCGCTTCGTCGCGGTGCTGGCGGCCTTCAAAGGCACTTTGCTGCTGGAAGCGGATCCGCGGCCCGCCCTGCAAGCACGCAGCGACGTCGAAAAGGCCCTCGGCGGCCTCAGCGAGCCCAAACGCATCACGTTGCTGATGGCGGAGGTCGAGGGCCTGAGCTGCGAAGAGATCTCCCAGGCGCTGGCCATTCCGATCGGCACCGTCTGGACACGCCTGCACGCCGCGCGTCGCGAGCTGCGCCAAGCCCTCGCGGCTCGGCACGCCGGAGGTGGTGAGCCATGAGCACCACGTGCCCGCGCCTCTTCGAGGTGGAAGCGCTGCGCGACGGCCGACTCACCGGCGCCGAGCGGTCGCGCTTCGAAAGTCACCTGAGCGTGTGCGGCGCCTGCGCACGCGAAGCGCAAGCTCTACGAGCGCTCGCCGACGAGCTTCGCTCGGCCGGCGACAGCGCGGACTCGGACGAGCTTCACGTGCGCCGAGAACGCACACGCCTGCTCGCGGCGTTCGACGAAGGTCTGGTGCCATCGGCGCGCGCCCCCAGGCTCCGATCCTGGCTCGGAGCGGTCGCCGCCGTGCTCGTGCTCGGAGCGCTCGTGGCCGCGTTCGTGCGCTGGCCCGTCCGATCCGCAGCCCGTGCCGCGCTTTCGCCCGCTCCGCCCGAGCCCATCACCGTGCGCGCCGACAGCAGCGCTCGCTGGTCCAGACAGAGCGAAGCCGGCCTCGAGCGAGTCGTGCTCGACAGTGGCGCTCTGTCCATCCGCGTCGACCACGCTACTTCGCAACGCCGGCTGCTGGTAGTGCTGCCCGACGGCGAGCTGGAAGACATCGGCACGACCTTCTCGGTCAGCGCCGCCGCCGGTCACACCACCCGCGTCACCGTCCAGGACGGCAGCGTGGTGCTGCGGCTCCGGGGCAGCCCGCCCATCGCGCTCGGCGCGGGGGACGCCTGGAGCCCGCCGCCCCTGCCCGCCGTAGCGCCGTCGGCGGTTGCCATGCCGTCGCCTGCCGCGTCGTCGGCTGCGCTCGTGTTGCCAGCGGCGCCGTCGGCCAAACACGCGGTCGCGGCCGTTACCGAGGGCGATCCTTCGGCAGATTTCCGGGCCGCGATGGCTTCGCTGGACAGCGGAGACAACGCCACCGCCGCCGCGCGCTTCGCCGCGTTCTTGGCCCGGCACCCTCAAAACGCTCGCGCCGAAGACGCCGCTTACCTGCGCATTCTCGCCTTCGAGCGCACGGGCAACTCGGCCGCCACTCAGCGAGCCGCGCGCGACTATCTCGCTCGCTATCCCCACGGCTTTCGCCACGCCGAAGCCGAAGCGCTCACTCGTTGAAACGGCGCCTCGACCGCTGCGAAAAGCCTGGCATACCGGTTGCAGTCTCCTGGGCATGAACGTGCTCATTCGGGGACTCTGGGGGTTGGCGGTCGCGGCCACCACGTCGCTGGCTTCCGCACAACAGGCGGACATTGCCGCGCCGGGGGCCGCGTCGGAAGCGCCCGCCGTCGTCGCAACACCCGCACCGGCAGGTTCTCGCACTGTGATTCTTGCACCACAGCAGCGTGAAAATCTGCCCGAAGCGCGTCACTGGTACGGCTGGCAATCCCTTTCGCTCGACGGCGGCGTCGCGGCGCTGGGCCTGGCGGCGCTCCTCGTCGAAACCAGCGACTCGCCTCATTCGGAGAATCTATCCACGGCTTTGCTGCTGGGAGCCGTGGTCGGCTACGGGGCTGGCGGACCCGCGATCCACCTGATCCATCATCGCCCGTGGCAAGCGCTCGGCAGCTTGGGCTTGCGCGCCGGTCTGCCGGTCGTCGGCGGTGCGCTCGGTCTGGCGTCGGCAACTTGCCCACCGCCCGGTGGCGGTGACTACGGCAATTGCGGCTTGGGTGAGCTGATCCTCGGCGCCGCCGCCGGCACCATCTTGGCCATCGCGCTCGACGACAGCGTCCTCGCTTGGGAAAAGCCTGCCGGGGACGCAGCTTCGCAGGCTCGCTTGGGCCTGACGCCGGTGGTGTCCAGCGACGGCCGTCGCGAGCTGCGGGTGTTCGGCACGTTTTGAAGCGACACGACGTCGGCGTTCGAGCCGCAAAAGGCAGGGCGGTGAATGGCGGGCGTGGCTGGTGCTACCAATGGCGAAGTGACATGACCATCTGGCGCATCGCTTTGATGAGCGCGTGTGTGACGGCGGCCGGCACCGCGGGCGCGGCCGGTTTTCGCTGGCAGGCAGAAACCGAGAAGTGGACGCCGCCGGCCGGCGCCGCTTCCGGTACCACGGTAGAATCGTTGGTGAGCGCCGACTACTACGGGCTCGAAGCGCTCAAGCTGTGGGACTTCGACGGCCGAGCTTGCGCGCTCCAGCTCGAGCAAAGCAGCTTCAACGCGCCCAGCTTGCATCCGCTGGACGTCGTGCGCGTTTGCGAGCCGAAGCAGACGCAGGGCTGGCAACGGGTGGACGTCGGCTCGGGAAACTTCGTGCGCGCCATCGCGGTGTGCACGGCCCTCAAAGGCTCTGCCGGCCAGCTGCGCGGCGTCGAGCTATGGGGCGCCGCGCCCGACGCCAACGGCAAGCTCAAGCCCGCCAAAGCGTCGGTGAAGCTCGAGCTTTCTCACTGCGAAAAGTGGTCACCCCGGCGTGAATGCCCGGAGGGCAGCATCGCCACCGGCGTGCGCGCTCTGGTGGCCGATGCGGACACCGGCACCGTCGGCCTCGCGCTGCGCTGTCACGCTCTCGCTCCCAGTCAATAGCGGCTCAGAACTGACCCGAAGCGCCCAGAACGCCGGCGTCGCGAGCGACGAGCAGCGTGGGCGTGACCGTGATGCGCGCATGCTGAGGAGCTTCGTCGCTGGGCGAGCTCGCGAACAACACGACGCCCGTCACGAGCAGCACGCCGCCCACCGCGGCCGACATGGCACCTAGTGCCATGCTTTGACTCACGATCGAGCCATGCTTGTCGGCGTCGCGGCTACCCACCACGCACAACGCACTGCCCGCCCCCAGCCCAACGACGCCGACCGCGCCCAAGATCGCGCCCGCTTTTCGCTCCTTCGACCACCAACCAGCCGGCGCCGCATCTTGCTTGCTAGCGGGCGGAGCAGCCGGGGTCGCCAAGGGTGAAGGCGCCGGCAGTGGCGCCGTGAGCGCCGGCGCTGGCACCGCCGCGACCGGAGGCGCGGGCGACGACCCGGCGACGGCTCCGACCGTGATGGGCAGGGTTTGATTGTCGCCGTCCGCAAGCTTCACCGGATACCGCGCGTCGTCGTGACCGGCCAGCTTGACGACGATCACGTGCTCACCCGGATTCATCGGCAGCGGCGCGCCCAGCGCGGCGGCATCGAGCGGCGCCTCGTCGCGCAGCACTTGGGCCCCGGCCGGAGCGTTGGGTGCCAGCTGCAGGGTGAGATGCGCGATCCGTTTTTGCACCGCGGCCAGGCGCGTCTCGGCGCGCGCCCGCGACTGCGGCTTTTCGTCGTGCTTGGCTCGGTCGCGCGCCATGGCCCACTGCGTCTCGGCGTCCACGAGATTGCCGGACTGCTCGCTGCACTCGGCAAGCTCCATCAGCGTCGGCAACTTGGAATCCAGCCGCTCGGCCTCGGCCAAGTGCTTGCACGCTTCGCCGAGCTGTCCTCGTTTCTTCGCTTCTTGAGCTTGGCTCACGTGCTTCTGCGCCGCCGCGCGGTTCTCGGGCGATGCCGCGCGGGCGGGCAATGCGCTCACGAGCGCCGCCGCCAACATGGCAACGGCCAGACCGCCTCGACCGCAAAGCTTGCCGGACATGCTTCTTACACTTTTAGAGGTTCGGGCGCTCGGAGATCAAGAAGACCCAAATTGGCAGCCATTTCAGCGGCAGCCGCTGCGTGTGGTGATGTCACCCACCTTCCGAGCGACGCCGGAATCTTCTAACCTCGGGCGTCATGCCGGGCTTCGTGACGCGAGCAGAAATGGACGGCGTCTCGCGCGAGATCTACCCACTCTTGCCGCCGCAGTTCCGAGACGGATTGGCGTCCGAAACCAAAGCGTCGCCACAGAATTCGGAAATCTTCCGCGCGACCTTCAGCTTCGATCCCAAGCTGGTCGACAACTTGTTCGAGCAGCTGAAGTACGAAGACGGCACCACCTGGCCCATGTGGAAGCTGGTGGCCGCCTTCTACATGGTCGAAAAGCGCATCGGCCCAAACACCGTGCGTAAGGCCGGGGAGCGGATCTACTCGACCATGCCCTGGCCGCCCCAGGTCCAGTCCCTGGCCGACGCGCTCCGCTTCACCGAGATTGCCTATTTCGAGTCGCATTTGCGCGCGCCCCGCGAACGAGCCGGAGGCTGGCGGGTGGAGCTGGAGCAGCCGGGCCTCACCATTCTGGTCGACGAAACCCCCTACCCCTGCAACGTCAACGAAGGCGTCGTATCGGGAATTTGCATGGCGTTCACGGCCCAGAAGCCCAGCTATCGGCTGCTCGACCCAGCAACTTCCAAGCGCGAAGGCGGCCTGGTGACGCGCTACGAAGTCCGCTTCGACCCGGCCTGACGGCCCTCGGCGTCAGCGCGCGGCGACCCCATCTCCGGCGGCGATTGCCCCGAGATCTCGCTGTGCATTGACTTGAGCGGGCCCGGCATTTTAGGAAGCGTAGTCAGGATGACCAAGAAGCCGGTTGGTTGGGTGGCGCTGTGCGTTCTGATGGCGGCGGCAATGCCCGCCCGAGCTCAAGACGCCGAAGGAAAGTTCGAGCCGTACGTGGCGGGCTATCCGCCCGAGCACAACTTGCTGGAGCTCGGAGTGTTTGGCGGCGTGTTGTTTCCCGCCAAGGACCAAAACTTGGTCGACGAACGCTTTCCCCAACGTCGCTTTCGCACCAGCCCCGAGCTCGGCGGCCGCTTGGGTTGGTATCCGCTTTCGTTCTTGGGCATCGAAGGTGAAGCCTTGGGCGCGTTGTCCAAGGTGAAGGACGAAGGCTCACGCGCGATGTTCTTCGCGGGGCGCGGTCAGTTGGTGCTGCAAGCGCCGCTGCCATACGTGGTGCCGTTCTTGACCGGCGGTGTCGGCAAGCTCGGCGTCATCAGCCGCCCCGTCGGCACCGACAGCGACGTGGCTTGGGACTTCGGTGTCGGGGCCAAGGCCGCGCTCTCTCACGCGCTTTCGCTGCGGGTCGACCTGCGAGACAACCTGACCGCCAACAGCGCGCACGACGGCCAAGCGCACAGCTTGGAGGTCATGCTCGGGCTCAGCGCCGTGATCGAGCGCAAGCGCAAGGAACCGCCGCCCCCGCCCGCCGACACCGATCACGACGGCGTGCTCGATCGCGACGACAAATGCCCGGCCGAAATGGGGGTGATGCCGGGCGGTTGCCCCGCCGACAGCGACGGAGACAGCGTGCTCGATCGCGACGACTATTGTCCGAAGGAAGCCGGGCCGGCGCCGAAAGGCTGCCCCATCGTGGATCCGGATCCGGACAAAGACGGCGTGCCCCTGCCCTGCGACGCCTGCCCCGATGAAGTGGGCGTGAAGCCCGACGGCTGCCCCATCCGCGACAAAGACGGCGACGGCATCTTCGACGACAAGGACAAGTGCATCGACAAGCCCGAGACCAAGAACGGTTTCGAGGACGAGGACGGCTGCCCCGACACCATCCCGGAGAAGGTCAAGAAGTTCACCGGCGTCGTGGAAGGCATCTACTTCGACCAGGGCAAGGCCACGATTCGCAAGCAGTCCACGCCCGTGCTCGACGGCGCCGTGAAGGTGCTCAAAGAGTTCCCCAGCATCAGCATGGAAATCTCGGGGCATACCTCGAGCGAGGGCGACAAGGCTTTCAACCAGAAGCTGTCACAAGAGCGCGCCGAAGCGGTGAAGCAGTGGCTGGTCGACAAAGGCATCCCCAGCGAGCGCATCAAGACGCGCGGCGCCGGCGCCGACGAGCCGATTGCCGACAACAAGACCGCCGCCGGCAAGGGCAAGAACCGCCGCATCGAGTTCAAGGTCGTGCAGTAGTCGCCTCGTTGAAACTGCGCAGGCCGGACCCGCTCTTGGCCGGCCTGCGTGGAGCCCATGCGCATTTTCAGCGTCTTGGGCGAGTGCCGGGCGACCGGGAAATGCTAAGCGCCCCTGATGGAGCTCGTTCAGGTGCGCTTGCTGGTCGACGATTTTCCCGTGATGTTTCGCTTCTATCGCGACGTGCTCGGCTTCAAGCCGCAAGTCGACGACGAGCGGGGACCCTACGGCAAGCTGTCGCCGCCGTCGGGCAACGCCGCCATCGCGCTGCAGTCGCGCGCCCACTTCAAGCAAATCCTGCCCGCGCTCGGCGAAAGCACGGGCGACAAGGCCCTCATCGCCCTCAAAGTCGACGACCTGGGCGCCACCGTCGCGACGCTGCAGGCGCGCGGCGCAGCACTGCTCGCCGAGCCATCGGTACAGTGGGGCCGTCTGAAGATCGCGCACTTGCGCGACCCCGAACAGAACTTGCTCGAGCTTCAGCAGTGGCTGGCCGCGCCGGCCGGCGCCTAGATTGACGACACCATGGCTCATTCTTGCAAGCAGCTGCGAGCTGCAGATCTCGCGCAGTTTCGCGAGCTGATGACGGTCTTCGCGGACGCGTTCGAAGATCCGCACTCGTATCGCGAGGCGCCACCCAGCGACGCCTACTTGCAGCGCTTGTTGGCCAAGCCGACCGTCATCGCCCTCGCGGCCGAAGTAGACGGCGCCATCGTCGGTGGCTTGGTGGCCTACGTCTTGGAAAAGTTCGAGCGCGAACGCAGCGAGATTTACATCTACGACCTCGCGGTGGCGGCGAGCCACCGCCGCCAGGGCATCGCTCGCGATCTGATCCTGCAGTTGAAACGCATCGGGGCCGACCTAGGCGCCTACGTGATCTACGTCCAGGCCGACTTGGTCGATGACCCCGCCATCCAGCTCTACACCTCCCTCGGCACGCGCGAGGACGTCCTGCACTTCGACATCGACGTAGACTGACAGTGAGCGCGCGGTTGCGCCTAGCGCGGCTGCCAAGCCCACGACGTGAGCAGGCCTTTTCCGCTGACCTTCTCCGGCGCCCCCGGCCGCTGCTGCGAGACGTCGACCAGGTACAGCGACGTCGTATTGCCGCTCACGAGTGAAAGACCAATCTTGCTGCCGTCCGAGCTGAAGGGGCGGTACGAGACCAACGATTCGTAGCCGTCGTCATTCAAGGGCACTGCTTGCCGGATGTCACCACGCATGTCCGAGTAGAAGGCTGTGCGCGGCTGGCCACTCAAGCCCCCGATGAAGAGGGCGCCGTTATTGTTGGGCGACATTCGGGCAAACGCGATCTCGAACCCCGCTTGCTCGTCATTGAGGCCGACGCAACGCTGCAAGCCGTCGTCATCGACGTTGCAGCGTTCCAGGTAGTCGCCGCCCCGCGACAGCTCGGGCACCAGCGCAAACGAGCCATCGTCCGACAATGAGATATGGCTAGTGGACCTGACCGAGATCGAGGTCTGCCGACCCGAGGCGAGTGCGCGCACGCGAATGTCCGATGTACCTTCGTCCCGCCCCTTGCTGCGATAAGTCAGCAGCTTTCCACCGGGGAGCAGGCTCGCGTCGATGTCGCGAAAGTCCATGCCCGTGGCGCTGGTATCGATTCCTGAGACGAGAGTCTCGACCGTGGGCGGCTCGGTCAACGAAGCCCGGTAGATTTCGTGCTCGCCGAGGCTGACGTTTGAAGCGACGTAGACGACCGCGTCGTTGGTGGGCCAACTCTCGGCCACCCGACCGCTGAGGGGGACTCGACCGATTTGAATGGGTCTGGGCGCAGGGTCGTTGAAACGAGAAAAATAGAGTGCCCCATTCTCATCGTCCTCGAAGATGAGCTTCGTGCCATCCGGTGTCAGGGTTCCGTAACTGATCGCGAGCCCTCCCGTAAGGATCTTCAATGTTTTGGCGTCGCGCAGCAACGCAAACACTGCCGTTTGCGCTGCGTTGCGACAGAGCAGCGTTTGGCTGTCCGCCGTCCATTCCCAACAACTCGAATCGACGGGAATAGCTCGCGCACGAACCGGCAGCGCTTCTTCGAGCTCGACCACGAAGGTTTCCACGGCGCCATCGAGCAGCAATGCTTTGCCGTCGGGTGCCCATGTGACGTAGACGTAACCACCGAGGTGTACGTCCTTGAGCGTCGCACTGACGGAGACGGGAGCGGCCGGTACGAGGCCGCGCATGTCGACCAGATAGACGTCCGACGTGTCGACTCCTTCGCTGGCGTAGGCCAGGAACGATCCGTCCGGAGACCAAGCCACGTCGCGTGAGATTTGCTCACCTTTCGCCAGGGCATGACTGATCGCCACTGCTGCGTGGGGCGGCTGGGTTCCGGCGTTGACGGCGAAGAGCTCGTTGACCGCGGGCGTGCGGTCGTCGCTCCGGTACACCAGCCAGGCATTCTTGACGACCTCGAGCTGATACTCAGCGTCTGCAGACGCGCCGTCCGCCGTGGCTTCTACGCTCAGCGTGAAAATGCCAGCTTGGCTGGGGATTCCCGACAGCACACCGGTCCGCGACAACGTCAGGCCTGCCGGTAACGAATCTCGCAGGACTGCGTACTCGATCCCGTTCTCTACGCCTTGTGCTTGGAACGTGTATTCGTAGTCGCGACCGAGCTGTGCCGTCGGCAGTCCCCCACCAACGAGCGATAGGCCGGGCGCAGGAGCGCCTGCTTCCCCCCCGTGGCCGGCGTCTCCGTCCATTCCGCCGGCTGCAGCCTCTGCGAGCTGATCTGCGGCGCCCGCCGCAGCGCTAGGAGGAGCCATGGGGCGAGGAAACGTACCGGGATCGTTGGAACAACCCGCCAAAAGGACGAGGGCCGCGACAAAAATGGACTTCATTGTGACCTCGGCAGCCCCATCGGCGCGGCGTTCACCACGGTTGCCCAAATTCCGACGGCCACCCCAAAAAAGATTCGCCCGGTGTCGATCCGCGGCCGCCTCGAGCGTCGTCTTCATGAACCCAGGAGAAAAGCCATGAAGACACTGACCATCGACCAAGCCGCGTTCGCCTCGCTGCCCGCTACCGCCGCTGCCACCACCTCCGCTGCCGGCCAATCCCGGCGGAGGGTCTGGACCGGCCGTGTGTTGGCGGGGCTGCCGCTGCTGTTCATGACGTGGGATGCGAGCGTGAAGCTGCTGGCCATTCCGCAGGTGGTCGAGGCTTCCGCCAAGCTCGGCTTCGAGCGGGCGAATTTGCTGCCCCTCGGGTTGCTGGAGCTGGGCGCGGTGCTGCTGACGCTGTTTCATCGCACCCGCATCTTCGGCGCGGTGCTGCTCACCGCGTACCTCGGCGGCGCGGTTGCTACCCACGTTCAATACTCCGACCCCTTGTTCAGCCACACGCTGTTCCCCATCTACTTTGCCAGCATGATCTGGGGCGGGCTGTCGTTGCTCGATGCTCGAATCGGCACCATCTCGCCCTTCGCGCGGCGGTAGCGGCGGCAAGCGCGCGTCCGCGCCTCAACGCGTCGGGCGCCCGATCGAGATCGGAGTTTCGAAGGCGCGCCATTGGAGGCCAACCCAGCCGTAAGCGCGCGGGGCCCCGGTGCCGGGCTCGACCACCAGCAGAATCGTACCAAAGCCGAAGCCCGAGCCGTCCCCGCGCGTGTCGTCAGCGTGCAGCAAGCTGGTCGCGTCGACGACGCGCACCAAAAAGGCGTCGTCGTAGCCGGTGACGCGCGTCGGTGGCAGCACCACGAACGCGACGTGTCCGGTGTTTTTGGAGTCGATGATCTTCGGTTTGAGCCAAGCGATGACGTCACCCGGTGCCGCGTCTTCGACCCGGGTAATGCGACGCCAGCCCCCGCGCTCGGCGCCGACACTCACGCCCGCGATGCGGCGCTGAAAATCGGCGGCGAGCGGACGCCAACCCAGCCCCCGGCTCACGGTCTTTTCGGCGACCGGCGTGGCGCGCTTCAGCACCCACTGCGCCATCGAAGAGCAATCGAAGACGTACAGCCCTTGCTGCACGCTGACGCGCTGGCTGTGGCTGTATTCGCTGTGCTTGACCGTATGCGCGATGCCGCCCAAGGTCCGCATGACCGAGTTGGCTTGCCAGTCGATGTCTTCGTCCAGGAGTTGGCGCTCGGGAGCATGCGGACCGGGCGACGCGACCGCCTCCGCCGCCACGTTGTTGGAAAAGGAGGATTTTGCGCGCAACCGCCGCTCGGTCACGTCCACCCGCCCGCCGTCGGCCAACGAACAAGCACCGAGCCCCGCCACCCCAAGCGCAAGAATCGCCCTTGCCAGGTCTCGCTTTCGGGAGGTGACGTGCCAGTTCAGCATGCACCCAGTCTGACTCGCTCGCTACGTCACGGCTTGGGTCGCTCTAGCCCGGCCGTTTGCGCCTGGCCTCAACGAGTCGCACGGGTCTTGGCACGGAAGAACTCGACGAACGCACGCAGCTTGGGCGCCATTTGCGCACGGCTGGGGTAATACAAAAAGAAGCCGGGAAACGGCTGACAAAACGGCTCCAGCACCCGCACCAGCCTCTTTTTGGCGATCAGCGGGCGCGCCGCGCAGTCCATCACGTAGGCAACACCTAGCCCTGCCAGCGCGGCGTCGAGCATCAGCTCGCCGTCGTTCAGCAGCACGCGCCCGTCGACCGCGACCACGAAGTCCTTGCCGTTCTCGGTGAACTCCCAACGATAGACGACGCCGGAAGCGCGGCCTCGATAGTTGATGCAGTCGTGGGTCTGCAAGTCCCGCGGGTGCTTGGGCTTGCCGCGCGCGGCAAAGTAGCGGGGTGAAGCCACGATGGCCGAGCGCAGCGGGCCACCCAGCGGCACGCCGATCATCTCGCGATCGAGCATCTCGCCGATGCGAATGCCGGCGTCGTAGCCTTGCTCCACGATGTCGACCAGCGCCTCGTCGATGGCCACGTCGAGCCGCAGCTCCGGATAGGTAGCCAAGAATTCGTGCAGGTGGGGCGCCAACAATTGCTGATAGCCGAGCCGCGGCACGCTCAGGCGCAGCACGCCCGCCGGACGATCTCGCAGCTCGGCCAGCGCCCCGAAAGCCTCGTACACCCCGGCCAGCGCCGGCTTGAGCCGCGCGATGAAGCGAGCCCCGGCTTCGGTCAGTCCCACGCTGCGCGTGGTCCGTTGCAGCAACCGCACGCCGGCTCGCTCTTCCAAGGCGCGCACGCTTTGGCTGACGGCGGAGGCGGTGACGCGCAGCTCAGCGGCGGCTCCGGTAAAGCTGCGTTTTTCGGCGACCAGGAGCAGCTCGCGCAGGCCAGAGAGGTCGTCTCGCATTGTTAAGCTGTACTACATACTGCATGCGCATTCGACGGCTTGTTCAATGCAATCTGCGGACGTAGCTTGCTCGGCAGGAGACGAGCACATGAACGACACCAACAAAGTCTGGTTCATCACGGGCACTTCCACTGGTTTCGGCCGGGCGCTGGCGCTCGAAGCCGTCGCGCGGGGAGAGCGCGTCGTCGCAACGGCGCGGCGTGCCAACGCCGTCGCCGACTTGGTGGCGCTGGCGCCCGACCGGGTGCTCGCGTGCGAGCTCGACGTCACGCAACCGGCGCAGATCGAGCGCGCCGTCGACGCGGCGGTGGCGCGCTTCGGCGCCATCGACGTCCTGGTCAACAACGCCGGCTTCAGCATCGTCGGCGCGCTCGAAGAAACCAGCGATGCCGAGCTGCGGGCCACCATGGAAACGATGTTCTTCGGTCCCGTTGCCGTCATGCGCGCGGTGTTGCCGCGAATGCGGCGACGGCAGACAGGCTGCGTCGTGCAGATCACCAGCGTGGGCGGCTTGATCACCGCGCCCGGCTTCGGTCCCTATTGTGCGGCCAAGCACGCGCTCGAAGCCGTCTCCGAAGCGCTGGCGGCGGAGGTAGCGCCGCACGGCATTCGCATCCTGATCGTGGAGCCCGGTGCGTTCCGAACCGAGCTATTCGGTGGCGGCTTTCGCACCATGCCCGAGACCCCCGAGTATGCGGCCAGCGTCGGCCCTACTCGCCAATACGTCGTCGAATCCGCCGGCAAACAGCCGGGTGATCCGGCCAAGGCGGCGCGAGCCATCTGCGACGCCGTCGCGGCCGGAACGCCGAGCCTCCGCTTGCCGCTCGGCGCCGACGCCGTCCAGTCCATCCGCGACAAGCTGGCTCGCGTCGCGGCCGACGTGGACGCCAGCGAGCCGGTTGCCAGCGCAACTCAGCTTTGAGGCCGGGCGCTCTCGCGCGTAGCCGGTTTGTCGGTGCGATGCGATTTGCCTCGGCGTTCGTAGTCGCGATTGCGACGGGCAGATTTCATTTCTGATCTGGGCGATCACCGACTCGCGCTGCGCCGGTTTCGAGACTACGTATGACGCATGAAGGTGCTTAGGGCAGTATTTGCAGTCTGCTCGCTGCCATTGGCAATCGCCTGCGGTGGAAATTCATCGAGCCATTCGCCCCTCACCGAGACCGGCGCCGAAGCCGTGTTGCCCAGCGAATGCAGCCCCGCCATCGGCGTCGACAGCCCCCTTTTGCTCGACGATTTCGAGGATGGAGATCTCGAGCTCAGTCAGGCGAGCAACTTGCATGGCGCCTGGTACGTGAACAACGACGAAACGGGTCAGCAGGCCCCTATGCCAGGCGCGGAGACCAAAGGTTTGATCGTCAGCGGTGGCTCGCCCGAGTCACCAGCGAACGCGCTGCACACCAGCGGCTCCGGCTTCGAGCGCTGGGGTGCGTTCGCGGCCGCGCACCTGAACGCTTCCCGCAGCCACGCCTGCATCTACGACTTGTCGAGCTATGCTGGACTCCGCCTCAGCCTCAAGGGTGAAGGCAGCTTGCGCGTGAACTTGGGCACCACCTCCACCACGCCCATCGTCGATGGCGGCAGCTGTAGCGGCGACACCTGCAGCGACTACGGTAAGAGTCTCGAGCTGGGCCCCGACTGGCAAAGCGTCGACATTGCGTTTGCCGAGCTCGAGCAACCCGCTTGGGCCAGCCCCGCCGAGCTCAATCTAGCGGAATCGCTGCGAATTTCCTTGTGGGCGGAGCGCGCTGATTTCGATTTCTGGGTGGATGACCTGCGGTTTTATCAATGACGACAGCTTCTCTTTCCAACGTGACCGAACGCATCTCGCTCCGCGCTGGGCAATTGGCCCGGATGGGCCGACTGTTGCAGCGCAACTTGACCAGCCGGGCACCGGCCGTGGCGGCGGGCGGGCCGGTCGTGTCTTTGACGTCGTTCGGCAAGCGCGCGCGCACCGTCGCTTTCACCATCGAGTCGATCGCCCAAGGCAGCTTGCTGCCCTCGCGGTTGCTGTTGTGGTTGGACGAGCCGGCGTTGTTGGCCACACCGTCGGCCATGTTGGCGCGACTGCAGCGCCGCGGAGTCGAGGTGCTGGAGACCGAAAACTGGGGCCCCCACAAGAAGTACTTTCCCTTCGTCGCCTCCCAAAGCGCGTTCGCGGTGCCGCTGGTCACGGCGGACGACGACGTGCTCTATCCCGAAAATTGGCTGGCGGACTTGATGGCGCAATACCGCGCCGACACGAGCTCGGTGCATTGCTACCGCGCGCGCGTAGCGGGCCTGAATGAAGGCCGGCTGGCGCCGTACGCCAGCTGGCAAGAATGCTCGACCACGGAGCCGAGCCATCGCCACTTCTCCATCGGCATGGCCGGCGTGCTGTTCCCGCCCGCGGTCCTGCAAGAGCTGCAAAAGCGCGGCACCGCCTTTCGCGATACCTGCCCTCGCACCGACGATATTTGGCTGAATTTACAGGCTCAACGCGTCGGCGCGCGCGTGCGCCAAGTGCGGCCGCAGCCCGAGTATTTCATGCTGCTGCCCGGCACGCAGAAGAGCGGCCTCTTGCACAGCAACGTCCTGGACGGCAACGACTCCGCGCTCAGCGCCGTCTACCAGCCCGCAGATCTCGAGCGCCTGGCTCGGTCTTGAGCGCGCCTCAGGGCGCTTTCTGATAGATGCGCACCCAGTCGATGGCCAAGGCCTGCGGGAAGGCGGCGTCGTCGATGCCGTAGCGGCCCGCCCACTGGCCGCCGATGGCCAGGTTCAACAGCACGTGGGCCGGCCCCGCCAGCTCTCCGTCCTTGTACTTCCATTCCACGGTGCGCGTGACGATCTTGAGACCGTCGACGTAGAGGGTGAAGTCGGCCGGCGTCCACTCGACGCCCACGGTGTGAAACGCTTCGTCGAAGTTGAACGGGGCGCGGTAGTCTTGGTGCTGTTCGACGAAGCGCTCGTTTTGGTACAGAAAGCGCGGCTTGAAGCCGTCAGGGGTGCGGGTGGCAGCGCAGTGAATCTTGTTCACCTTGTCGTCTTTGCCGTTGTTCACGAATTCGAAGAAATCGATTTCAGGTGGGTGCCCCAAGCGACCGGTCTCGGACACGTCCGAGTTGATCCAGAACGCCGCCCAGGTCCCGAGCCCGCTCGGCATTTTGACGCGCGCCTCGAAGAAGCCGTAGCGCAGGGTAAAATCCGAGCGAATCATACCCGACTGGTAGTTGATGCCCGAGGGCTGGCTCAGCTTTTCACGCTTGGCAACCAGGCTGAGCACGCCGCCGGACACGCGGTGGTTGTCGTTGTCGGCATAGCGTTGGTTCTCGTCGTTCAGTCGGTCCAACGTTTCCGACGCGTAGATGTAGCGGGTGAACCATTTTTGGCGATTGAGCGAGCTGCCCGAAAACTCGTCATTGAAGACCAGGCCGTAGCCCGGCGGCACGTACGACGTCGCCCAGGAGCTGACCGGCTCCGTACGCGGGATGGGCGGGCGTTCTCGCAGCGACGCCGAGTCGATCACCACCTCGGCACCTTTGGCACTGATGGCGAGCTCGGCCAGAGACGTGTATGACGGAGCCGTCAGCTCCAGCACGTAGCGGCGAGCTTCACCATGTTGCACGTCTCGAACGAAGCTGCGGAAGGTGCCCTGGTGCGTCGGCTCGCGAAAGCGCACCGCGACCGATGCTGGCTTGTCGCCCTGAACCCGCGCCGAAAACTCCAAACGATAGGAGTGGCCCGCCTTGAACGTGGTTGCGCCCAGGCCGAACTGCGCATCCGAGCTGAACCGCAGCTCCGTCTGCTTCGAAAGCTCCGGGGGCAGCAATTCCCGTGTGTCGACCACGTAGCTGGGTGGCGGCAACGTCGGTGGCGGCGCTTTGCTGCGCTCGGCCAGCCGCACCTCCGCCAGCTCGGCCCCGCGCGCGCTCTGACAGGCGCCCAGCAGAAGCGCGAGCAGCCAAAGCGGCGAACGGGCGGTCATGGGGCTCGCCCCAGCGTCAATGCGGAGTCGACCAGCGGCTCGGGCCGAGGCCGGGCTTTGCCGAGCGCCGAGCGCACGAAGCCGATCAAGGTGCTGACCAGCGCGCGGTTCAACACGCTGCACGCCACCACGAACGCCAGCGCGCCAACCGGTACCAAGATAGCCAGCCGTGCCCAGGCGTGCAGGCCTGCCGGCAACGCGGCTTTGGCGCCGAGCACGCCCAGCGCCATCAACAGCGCCGCCAGCAGCGGCACGAACGCGCCGCGAAACTGATCGACCACGCCGAAGCCGGACGCCGCCTTCAGCTGGCGGACGTTCACGGGCAACCCAATCAGCTCGCGCGCGATCCAGATCCCCACCGCCCAGCCCAAAGTCGGCACGCGCGTGACCGCAACCGCCGCGAGCACGAACGCAAACTCCACGGCCTTGCCGACCACCAAGTCTTTGGGCCGGCCCATCGCCGTCAACAGCGGCGCAACCAGCACTCGCGGCGCCTGAACGATCACCAAGCACGCCAGGGCAGCCACGTACGGCGCGCTCGGCAGCCACTTGGCGCCGAACAGCACCTCCACCACTTCGGGAGCGAGCACGCCGATGCCGATGAAGCTCGAATAGAGGATGGTGCAGGTCAAGCTCATCGCCAGTTGAAAGGCGCGCTTGAGGCGTGGAAAATCCGATTGCAAGCTGGCCAGCATGGGCAGCGCCACTTGGGTGGCGGCCGTGGAAGCAATCGCCCAAAAGACGTCGATGGTGCGAAACCCGAGGTTCAGGTAGCCCGCCACCTCGACCCCCAAGAAAACACCCGCCGCCACCGTGAACAGGCGCTTGATCCCGAAGCCCAGGAACAAAGTGCCCATCGAGTACACGCCGAAGCCAAGCAGCTCTTTCAGCTCCTTCAGCCCCAAGCGAAAGCGCGGCCGCTCTTGGCAGGTTTTCCACAGGAAGGCCGAGCCCACGGCTTGAATCAGCACCTGTTGCGCAATCAGGCCCCAAACGCCGGCCCCCGCGACGATCAGCGCGATGCCCATGGCCGCGCCGGCAATTCGACCGAGCAGAGAGCGCAAAGCCAACGGTCGAAAGGCAAAGCTCCGACGCTGACGGGCAACGATGGTGGCGCTCAGGGCGGCCGCCGGAAAGCACAGCGTCATGGCGCACAGAACCAGGGCGGCGCTGGGCTCGTGGACCGAAGCCGCAAAGTACTTGGACGCGCCGGCGCAGCCCACCATGAGCAGCAGGCTCAGGCCCATGTTGAAGGTGAAGGCCGTATCATAGTGCAGCTCGGTCACGTCTTTGCGCTGCACCAGCGCGTCGTGAAAGAACATCGTGACGAAGACTTGCAGCACCTCGATCAACGCCAGCACGATCGAGAACAAGCCGAATTGGCTGGTCGAAAGCAGATGCGTGTAGATGACCAGCGTGCCCATCGAAATGAACGCGAGGCCGCCATTTTCGACCAGGCTCCACAGCGCCGATTTGGCGGTTTTGTCGCGATCGATGGTCATGACTGGGCCTGCCCACGGCGGAAACGCAGCTTCATCAGTTGCTGCGCGGGGCCGCGCGGTGAAAGCGCGAGCGCGCCGAACCAGGCCGCGTGGGCTAGGCTGAGCCGCGCCGGATAGCGCTCCTGGCGTAAGACGCGGAACGCCTGCTGCAGCAGCCGCGCCCGCGTGTCGCGCTCCGAGCCTTCGTAGCTGAGGCCCAGCGTCTTGGCCATCAAGCGGTAGTTCACGAAAGCCAGCTCGTGATCCAGCGCGCTCTGGTCCGGCAGGCTCACGCCGCGCTCGCGGGCGTGCCGCTGCATCAATGCGATCTCCGACGCGCGTTGCCGAATCCGTTCCGGCAGGCGCTGCCAATCCGAGCCGGTGTTGGACCACAGGTTGTTGCCGTGAATCCGGTAACTGGCGAGGGTTCGGGCAATGGTCACGACTTCTCCGTAGACGGGAGCGACGGTGTTGAGCGCGCCGTCAGGACCGTGCTCGGCAGAAAGCGGGAACAGCGCTTCCGCAAACCAACGCGAGTAGGCGTTTCCGACCGACACCGGCCAGCGATACGTCCCGGTTCGACGGAACGACTCACGCACGCGCGCGGCGTCGTAGCCTCCGTCGAAATTGCAGAATTTTCGGCCCAGATCGCGACCGTTGGCGTCGATGATGCGTAGATCCCATTGCACCTTGGCTACGTTTTCGGACCAGACGGAGGCCACTTGGGCCAGCGCGTCGGGCTCCAACAAGTCATCGGCGTCCAAGAGCACGATCACGTCCCCGGTCGACTCGGCGAAGCCGCGGTTGTAGGCGGGGATCGAGCCCTGGTTTGACTGATCGATCAGCGTGATGCGGCTGCCGAAGCGCGACAGCACCGCCAGCGAATCGTCGCGCGAGCCGTCGTTGACGGCGACGATTTCCACGTGCGGATAAGATTGAGCGAGCGCGCTTTCGACCGCCGCGGCTACGTATTTTCCGTAGTTGTAGCAGGTGACGATCACGCTGAAGCGAGGGCTGGGCTGGGTCATGAAGCTCATCCGGTCACGGCGGGTTGCAGCGCGGGGGCGTCGGTGTCGGGCGAAGCGGCACGGCGACGGTAGGCCTGGGCGACGCCCGGCGTGAGCCCGATCAGGGCCAGGGTCAGGAAATTTTGCTCGGGCGACAACAGGTGACCGCCCATGATCAACCAGCCCCAAAACAGGGTGGCTCGCACTTGAAGCGAGAGCGACGGGCGGCGCAAGGTCACGAGGAACAACGAGACGAACGCGGCGAAACCCGCCGCGCCATACTCGAACAGCAGCTTGGCCCAGGTCGGGTCGTGGAACTCGTAGTCACGAATGGTGCGGAAGATGGTGCCGGGGCCATGACCGAGCCAAGGCGTCCACCAAGCCGCATCGATGCTTTCGGACACCAACCGACCCGGCGCGACGTAGCGCATGTAGCCGCTGCTGTAGGTGGAGTTGAATTCGCCCACGCGATCGAGCGTGAACGACAGGTTCAGCGCGTCGCCCAACAGCCAGAATACCAAACCGCCGACACAGGCCATGACCGCCAGACGCAACAGAGTCTTCGGGCCAAACGGGTGCATGGTGCCGAGCAAGAGCGCGAGGATGCCGGTGCCGGAATAGGTGAGCAGCAGCGCCAACCCCAACAACGCCATGCGCGGCTTACGCCGCTGAGTGAAACCTTCTGCGATCAGCGCCAGGGCCATCAGGTACGAAAAGCCGGAGGGCTCGCGAAAGAAGAAGCCGTTCGACTTGTTGAACGAGCCCGTCGGAATCACGGTGTTGAAGGTGCCGGCGGCCCGCAGTTTTTCGGGAATGTAGGGCGTAAAATCGAACAACCAGGTGGCGTGCACCACCGTTTGCGCCGCAAATTGCACGATACCGAAGACGGCGCACACGACCATGAGATCGAGGAATTTGCCCATGACCCAGGCCGCGTCGTCGTGCTCGTCGAGCGAGCCGGGTCGCAGCACGAACAAGAACGGGAAGTACATGGCCGCCAGCAGCACCAGCGAGCTAGGCGACGACGCTCGCTCGTTGAACAACAGGCTGATGAGCGCCACGCTCAAGCAGACGCCGTAGAGCAGCAAGCGCTCCAGCGACAGCGTGAGCGCGCCAACACCACCCGCCAACACTAAGAATAGATAGCCGCCGAACAGTGCGGCACTGGCCGAGAGCGCCCCCGCGCTGAGGCCAAAGCGCTCGAGCACCGTGACCGACAGCAACAGCAAGATCATGCCGCCGCGCACGAGCGAGCGACCACGTGGCAAGAGCGCGACGGCCTCCGTCATGTGACACCTGCGGCGACTCGCGGCCGCGGCAAGCTGCGGCTCGCTTTGGCTTCGCGGTAAAGCTCTCGGGTGGCGAGGCCAATCTCGGTCCAATCCGCACCCAGAGCAACCGGCGCGGGTCGGCGCCGCGCCTGCGCCGCCGACGACATGGCTCGAGCCAACGCGCTTGGGTCAGCCACGGGTACTAGCTCGCCCTGCTCGCCTTGAGCCAGCTCTTCGGCAAAGATGCCGACGTTGCTGGCAATCAGCCATTTTTGCAGGCCTTTGACCAAAAAATACACGCCGCTCGCGTCGATCTGCCGGTAGGGAAACAGAAAGCAGTCGGCCCCCGCGAACAGATCGGCCATCTCTTGCTCGGTTTGGCGTTGCGGGCGCAGCTCTATCACGTTGCTCAACCCCAGCTGCTCGATGCGCGCCAGGATCGGCTCGAGCGCCATGCGCGGACGGCCGGCGACGACCACGCGCAACTGGCGGCGCTGCGCGGGCGGAATCAGCGCCAAGGCTTCGACCAACACGTCGAGCCCCTTGTAGGTCTTGAGCTCACCGAACAGCACGAAGCGATACGGACCGTCGCTGTCGCCGGCCACCGCCGCCGCCGACGGCGCGGTGCCGAGAGCCAGAGCGCCGTGCGGAATGACACGCAGCTTTTGCTCGGGCGACCCGCGTCGCAGTAGCGCCTCGCGCCCGGCGCGCGTGTGCACGATGACGCGATCGGCCAAGCGCAGGGGCAGATCGAAGCCCCAGCGCTGGAGAAAAGTCATGCGGTCACCGTTGTACGGCACCGTGTCGTGTACGGTGACGACCAACGGGCACACCAACCGCAACAGCAGCATGGCCGCGGTATCCAAAGGCGGCACGACGACCCACTGAAAGTGCACCACGTCCGGTCGCAGCTCGAGCGCGCGCTTGACGAGCTTGGCCAGCCCCCAGGCGTGAGCAAAGCCCTTGCCCAGCGCGCGTAGGCGAGGCGGCAGCGTTTGCCGGTCAATCCAGCGGTAAAACAGCGGCTCTGCGTAGGCCGACGGTAGCTCTTCACGATCGGCGGGGCGCGTGGGGCGAACGGCCCAGGTCGGCGTCACCCCAGCCCCGAGCAGGCCTTGCGTGAGCGCGGCATCGTAGGGCGCCGTGAACAACGACGGATCTACGAGCAGCGCGCGCAGCGAGGCCGCTTCGCTCACGAAACCTCCCCCGTGACGCTGCGGAGCCGCAGCGGCACCGCCATGTGGCGCCCCCACAGGCGCTCACGATGGGCGAAGAAGCCGACGAAAAAGCCGAGGGCCCAGGCCGTGTGCATGGTGGCGGCGGCGGCTACGCCCAGCAGCGCCGCAAAATCGCGCTGGCGCACCGCCAACTGGCAAGCCACCGCGCAGAGCACGCTGAGATACAACGCCGGCCAAACCAGCAGCCAGGCCGTCCACGGCATGGCTAGTAAGGCCAGGCCCGAGAGCGCCAAGTGGGCGGGCACGGCCAGCTGGCGCAGGCGCAGTGAATGCGGGTGACGCCGCACGGTGCGGGAGCGCCCTTCGCCGTACTTGAAGTACTGCCGGTACAGCGCGGGCAGCGTCTTCCGCGGCGAGTAGCCGACGCGCAGCTCGCTATTCAAATAGATGCGCGCACCCAGCGCGCGTTGTCGGCAGTCGAGCTCGGCATCTTCGTTGTGGGTGAAGCTTTGATCGTAACCGCCGGCGGCGCGAAAGCTGCTCATGCGGAACGCAGCGTGATGACCATGGTCGACGAAGCCGCTGGTATGCCCGCCGCGGTGGGCCGAGCCACCGGTCCCGACGGGCGAGTTCGAGACCCAAGCGATCGCCTTCTGCAGCGGCGTTTCGCCCTTGGAATCGAGCGGCACCACCACCGAGTCGGCCTGGGTTCGTTCGAGAGTCTCCACCAAGCGAGCGCAGTAGTCTTCGGGGTATTCGGCGTGAGCGTCGCAGCGAATCAGCACGTCCGCGTCGCGCCCGTAGCGCCGGACGGCCAAGTTGACGGCGGCGCTCTGGATGCGCGCCGGGTTTTCGATCAGCATCAGACGCGGTTCTTGGCGCGCCAGCGTTCGCACGATTTCTCGCGTTCCGTCTTGGCTGCCGCCGTCGGCGACGACGAGCTGAAGCTCCAGCCCGTCCGTTCGCTGCTGCAGCAGACGCCGGAGCACGCCTTCGATGTATGGAGCTTCGTTCAGGCAGGGGACCACTACCAATGCGCGCGTAGACATGACTTCCTTCAGCTGGAGTGATGAAAAGAAACGGCCACGCCGATGAGCTGCGCGGCCTTGGGTGAAGCGGACGCCGCCACCGCGGCGGCGCCGACGACGAGCAGCACTCCCGCGACCCACCAAGCCAGGGCCCGGCTGCGCGGCAAACGCTGCAACTGGGCTTCCGGCTCGGCGTCGGCAACGGCAACGGGTTGGCGGCGCGGGCGCGAAGTACCGGGCGCGGACGAGGACTGACCGACGTCGTTCAGCAGCACCGCTGGCTGCGCCACCCCAGCGGCGGCCAGCGCGCGCAGGTGCTCGAAGGCATCCTTGCGCGGTGTGCTGCCCAGGCGCACCACGCTGAGCACGGTGTCGACGAGCCCGGAAAGGACCATGGCGTCGGAGGCCTGCGGGAAGCTGGGTGCGTCGATCAGCACGAAATCACAACGACTCTTTGCCTCCTCCAGCATGGCCGCCATGCGTGGGCTGCTGAGCAGCTCCGCCTGCGCCAAGCCGCCCGCGGGCAGCGTGTAGTAGTGACCGACACCCGACGTGATCGGCAACGTGACCTCGGTCCACTCTTCCTCGCCACGCAAGACGTGACACAAGCCGGGGGGTTCGGGATGAGTCTCGTCGAAGTAGAGCGACTGATTCGGGCGCCGCAGATCGGCGTCGATGACCAGCACCCGTTTGCCGTCGGCCGCCAACAGCGCAGCCAACGCCAGCGTGCAGGTGGTCTTGCCGTCGCCGTCGCAAGGAGAGGTGACGAGCACGGTGCGCCCACCCACACCAGCGCCGAGGCGATAGAGCTTGGCCCGCAACGTGCGGAACGCTTCCGTGAAGGAGGACGAAACGTCGTCGCCAATCACGTCGAACGAGCCGGCACCGACGACGCCCCGGCGCTCTCCCCGCCGCCGCAACCGCCGCGGAACGTTGGCTAACACCGGCGCTGCGCCGAACGCGCTGGCAGCCTCGGCCGCGCTCTGGAAGCTGCCCGCGAACAGGCTGCGACCCAAAGCCAACACCACTCCGAGCAGCACCCCCAGAGGTGCGCTGGCCAAGCGCAACAGCAGCTTGGGCGAATCTTCGCGGTGCGGCGGCTGTGGCACGTCCAACACGCGGTTCTTCGACAGCGTGGAGGCCTTGATGATGGCCGTTTGCTGCTGCCGCTCCAGCAAATACTGGTACGTGCGGCTATAAACGTCCGACTCGCGCGACAACTGCAGTAGGCCGAGCTCCGCGCCGGGCACGGTTTGCAGCCGTTTTTCGTATTGGCTGATGATGCCGTCCAAGGTTCCCAGGCTCTCCTGGGCGCGCGAGGCTCGGCTCGAGACGTAGTTGCGGATGCTCTCGAGCTGGGCTTCGACCTGACTGCGTTGGTCGCGCACCTCGGGGGCGGCTTCATTGAAGCGGCTGTCCAAATCCGTCAGCTTCTGACGGGCCTGGGTGAGCGCGTTGGCCATGCCTTCGAGCACCTTGTCGTCGGCTTCACCGAGCAAGAACGCGCCTACGGGGGGGTTGGGCGACTTGAGCGTGCGCTTGACGTCGGACAGCGCCGCGACCTCCAAGCGCGCGGCCACGCGCTGCTCTTCGTATTTGCCAATCTGCTCGATCATGGCCTTGGCTTCGTTGTCCATGACCACCACGCGGTTGTTGCTGCGATAAGCGGCAAGCTTCCGCTGGATGTCGTCGAGCGAGTTGCGCACGCTGGTCAGCTGCTCGGAGACGAACGCTTCGGCGGCGCTGGCGTCCTCCACCTTCCACGCCTGCCGTTCCCCCAAATAAGCGGCGATCAGCCGGTCGAGGAACAGGGCGGCCTGGCGCGGTGAGCCGGAGCTGAACTCCAGCGTGACCACGTTGACGGGGGGCGACTGGGGCGTGGGCTTGGGTGCCGTGACTTGCAGCGACTTCAGCGCCGCGTCGATCGCCTCCAGCTGGGGACGAACCACCACCGCGTACTCGGCGCCGGCCCGGGGGGCGCGTTCCTTGCCGCGCTGCAATTGCAGATCGGCGCCGGGCACCTTGGCGACTTCGCCCAACTTGCCCGAGCCAATCTTCACGTTGTCGCGAAGGACGTCGTAGTCGGTCTCATTGACGAAGCGGAGCGTGTACGCCTGCTCCTGGGCCCGACGATCGGTCAAGAGCGTGTTCTGGGCGACGAGCTCCTCCGAAGCGACGTCGAGCAACAGCGGATCGCGACGCGATAGCAGCCACTGCCCGTAGCGTGGTTGCCGCTGCCCGAGCGCGCTGATGCCGACGTTCAGACCCGACTCGAGCACGGCGCGGGACACGAGCGACCGGCTCTGGATGATCTCGATCTCGCTGCCGACGATGCCCTGATTTCCGGCCGTGATCTCGATTTCCTCTTTGCCGTGGGCGGGACCGCCGTTGCCTTGCGATTCCAGCTCGCCCAAGTACAACCGGGCTACCGAGCGAAACTGCATGCGCGAGCAGAGGGTCAGCGCCATCACCACGGCGAACACCGCCACCGCGACGCCGAGCACCAAGCGGCTCTGCTGCCTAACCGTGTGCCAAAGCTGCTGAAGATCCAGGGCGTCGGTGCGCCGTGGAGCCCCTTCGTTAGTAGGCATTCTTGTTCACGAACCCTTTCCAGAGCGTCAAAGTCAATATCTTGAGATCGAGTGCGTACGACCAATTCTGGATGTAATAGAGGTCGCACTCGATGCGACGGCGCAGAGAGGTATTCCCGCGCCAGCCGTTGACTTGAGCCCAGCCGGTAATACCGGCCTTCACCTTGTGCCGCAGCATGTAGTGCGGAATTTCTTGCCGGAATTGATGGACGAACACCGGGCGCTCCGGCCGCGGGCCGACCAGCGACATCTCGCCGCGCAAGACGTTCCACAATTGAGGCAGCTCGTCCAAGCTGGTCTTGCGCAGCAGCGTGCCCAGCAGGGTGCGGCGGTCGTCGGCCTCACGCGCCCAAACTGCGCCGGTTTTTTCCTCGGCGTCTACGCGCATCGACCGAAACTTCAACATCTGGAAGGTCTTGCCGTCCAAGCCCATGCGCTCTTGCTTGTACAAGACGGGGCCCGGCGAGCTCAGCCGCACTACCAACGCAATCGCCAGCAACAGCGGAGACAGAATGACCAGCGCCAAGCCCGCGACCACGATGTCGGTCAGCCGCTTGCCGGCTGCATACCAGCCGATCAACGGCGAGTCGTTGATGCGCACGACGGGCACGCCGTCGAAATCTTCGACCTCGCAGCCGAGCGTGACGTAGGCGTGGACGTCGGGGACCAGGCGCACGTCGACGGTCTCGTCCTTCAACAAGTCGAGCAGGCGCGAAACTTCGTCCTGCTGAGACCAAGGCACCGAAATCAGCACCTCGTCCGCTTTGACGTGCTGAATGAGCTCGGCAATTTGGCCGAAATGTCCCAGTACCGGCTTACCGCCCACGCCCACGGCGGTGGAGCCTTCGTGCGTGACGATGCCGCGAACCTGCAGCCCTAGCTCGGGAAAACCGTCGATTCGCTCGATCAAGCGCTCGACCGCCGGACCCTCACCGGCAATGATGATGTGCCGCTGATTGAAGCCGCGCAAGCGCAAGGCGCGAAAGGCGCTGCGCACCAGCAAGCGCATGGCCACCAAGCCCACCGCGGCCAGCACGCCGAAGTACAGCGTCACGAGCCGGGAGTATCTGTACGCTTCGAACAAGTAAGTCAGCGTGACGAAGAGCAGCAGCGCCAGGCCGTGCGCCTTGAGCAGCGCCTGCATCTCTTTCACGGCGCCGAAGGAGCGACCGAACTGATACACGCGCAGGGTACCGAACACCGCCAGCCACAACAACGTCACGAACGGCGTCAACGCTGCGTAGGCCGAGAACGCGGGGAAGCCCTTCGTCACGGGAATGATGGGCCACGAAAAGCGCAGCCAGTACGAAGCCAGCCAGGCAAGCACGATGATGGTTGCGTCGACCAGGCCGAGCACGCCGCCGAGTAAGTTTTGATAACGTTTCAACATGGAGGAACCTATTTGGATCCGTTGTCACCCGAAGTATCGAGGTGTCTTGCAAGCGGTCGGCCAATGCGCGGCGCAGCACCGCGCGTGGGCTCGAGCATGGGCAGACTCGCGTGATCACGAAGTGCGACTCGCAATCGACACACGGCGCGGCGCTTCAAATTGCTACGACGCGCGGCCCCACCGTGGCAATTGACGGCGCTGGGCCCTCGCAAATTCACGGCAATTGCTGCGCAAAAGTGGCTACTCGTCGGTGTCCGCAACATGTCGAATGGACTTCCGCAAGGAAGTATCAGGCGTCAGCCCGATACTGTTTCACGACTCGCAACATGCGGAGTGAGCGCCGCACCAACGCAGGCCGAGACGCGGGCAAGAAGCGCCAACGCACCAGCTCGGCGCCGAGCTTGGGCGGAGCCACCGCCACCGCCACGCCCCAAGCCCACAAGGTGGCGCGCGCGCTCGCCGTAGCACCCTGAGGGGTGAAACAAGCGGCGGTCAGATCGCGCAGCAGCTTCCACGACGAGTCGTGCTCGATGGGATGCTCGGCCGGCAGCAGCTTGAGCGAAGCCAGGCGGTAGGGCAAAAAGCTCAGGCTGCGGTTGAGCACGTCGTCCGTGGCAGGAACGCCGACGCCCCTAGCAGCGGTGCGGGCGAAGCGCAGACGAAAGCGCGCGCGCTTTACCTCGAACGCGAAGCGCCGCGCGTCCAGCGTCGCCATCGCGCCTTGGTTCTTACCGTGCAGGCGGTACGACACCAAAGGCTCCGCCAATGTGACCACGTCGCCGAGGTAAGGCGCAGCGGCGAGGCAATACGAGTCGGCCGCGCGATCACCGCCGCTCAAAGGAAAGATCTTTTCCAAGAAGGTGCGCGAGTACGCGTTGCCGGATCCCGGCGGCGTCGGATACGCCGCCGCCTTCAGCGCCCACTCGCGAATGTCCTCGCTACTCGGAACGCTGTGGAATTGCGGCAACACCGCGCCGGTCGCACGGCCTTTTTCGTCGATGATTTTCATCTGAAACTGGACCTTGCTCAGTCCGGCCCGCCACACGGTCGACAACCGTCGCATCAGTGCCGGGTCGAGCAGGTCGTCCGAGTCGAGGAAAATCACCACGTCACCGCGGCTACGCGCGAAGCCGGCGTTGCAGGCCGACCATTGCCCTGCGTTCGCTTGGTGGATGACCGTCACGCGTCCGGCGTAGCTCTCGATGATGCTGCGCGAGCGATCGGTCGAGCCATCGTCCACGACGATGACCTCGACCTCCGGCCAATCCACCGCCAGAGCGCTGTCGATGGCCTGAGCCACGAAGGCTTCGTAGTTGTGGTTGCAGATGATCACGGACAGCAAGCGCGGCGCAGCAGGCGCGGCGCTGCCGGCGTTTGTTTCCGCAAAGTGCACATCGTTCACGACCCGCGTCGACTGAGTCACGGCGCGCAGCAAGCGCAAGTGTCGTGCCGTGTGTGCATCCGAGGTCGCCTCGAACGATTTGCCCGCGCAGTCGCCGCGATCTAAGCGTGGAATGAACTAGGGATGGGGTGCACGCAACGCGCGATGTTCATGGCAATTCTGACTGAGGCTCGTTTGCGTACCGGCGACACTTTCGCCTCGCTCACCTCGTAAGCCGAGCGTCAGCTCACGTTAGTGGAGGCGCGCCGAATTCTGCGGCGATCGCTGGTTGTTCGTTGATGACCGCGGCCCACGACCTACTTCCGCTTCACTCACGACATCACTGCGAAGCACAGAACGCGCCGTTGGAAACATTCGCGGGTCGTTCTCGTGCTCAGCACGGACCGTGCATACGGGGAGCACTTGTTTTGATTTGGCGTCCGCCCCGGCCGCCACCTCTGCGCGTCATGGCCTTTACATCTCCCAGCTTCCTTCTGCTTCTGCTCGCGTTCGTGCTGCTCACGAACGCTTTCCCGTCGCCACGAGCGCGCAGCATCACCCTGTTCATGGCCAGCGCGGTGTTCATCGCCAGCTACGTCGACAGCGCGCTGCAACTCCTGCCGTTGGCGGCTTTTCTGGCGTTTGGCTACGCCAGCATCGAGCTGCTACGGCGCGGCCGCTCGCGCGGCTTGTTGGGCGTCTTGCTAATCGGCCTGCTGGGCGGTTTCGTGGTGCTCAAGCGCTACAGCTTTCTCGGACCGGCCGTCCAGCTGCCCTTTCCGTACTTGATGGTGGGGCTCTCTTACGTCCTGTTCCGCTTGATCCATCTCATGGTGGATGCGCAACAGGGGGAGCTCACAAGCCGCATTCCAGCTTTGCAGTTCGTCAACTACTGCTCGAGCTTTCTCACTTTCACCGCCGGCCCCATTCAGCTGTACCCGGAGTTTGCGAGTGAGCAGCAGGCTCGGCCGGCCCAAGATCCGGCGAGAGTTGGGGCTGCCTTGGCGCGCGTCGTGCGCGGGTTCGTCAAGGTGGGAGTCGCGTCCGCCATCCTCAATTACGTGTTCGTCGCGCTGTCCGGCCGGTTGCTGTCGAACAGCCCGTTGGGCGCGAGCAGCACTTGGGCGCTATTTGGGGCCAGCGCGGTCACGTACACGGCGTACCTGTACTCCAACTTCGCCGGCTACATGGATATCGTGCTCGGCGTAGGTGAGCTCGCCGGCCAACGCCTGCCGGAGAATTTCAATCAGCCGTTCGCCGCGCGCAGCTTCTTGGACTTTTGGTCACGTTGGCACATGACGCTGTCCAATTGGTTCAAGGTCTACTTGTTCAATCCGCTGCTCAAGGGCCTGGCCAAACGCTACCCGTCGAATGGCAGTGCTCCGTACTTGGCAGCGGCAGCGTTCTTCGTGACCTTTCTGGTGATGGGCTTGTGGCACGGCACCACCGCCGTGTTCGTGATCTACGGCCTATTGCTAGGTGCAGGCGCCAGCATCAACAAAGCTTGGCAGGTGTTCGCCAGCGCACGTTTTGGCAAACGAGCCTACAAGCAGGCGGGCGAAAGGCCGCTCGCCGTGTATGCCGCGCGCGGCTTGACGTTCGCTTACTTCGCGCTGGCGTTGGCCTGCCTGTGGCTGGACTTGCCGCAGCTGTTGGGGCTGGCACGCCGCTTGGGTCCAGGCGGTCTCGTCGCCAGCTACGGCGCGCTCACGCTCGGGGCCGCGCTGGTCTTCGCGTCGTGGGACGCCGCGAGCGCATGGCTGCGCACGGCGCGCGCTCGCTGGAGCCCGCTGTTCGGCTCGCCGCTGGCGCGTGACTTCGCCTTGGCGGCACAGATTTTACTCGTGCTCAGCGTGGGCTCGTTTTTCCACAAGGCGCCGGAGTTCGTTTACAGGGCATTCTGATGAAGCTCATTTTGGTTCGATTGGGACGGCTCGCGGGCGCGCTTTTCGCGCTGTACGGCGTGCTCTTGGCCATTGCCTGGCTGGCGGCACCGCGCGACGCCAAGGGCCAGCCCATCGACACCGCGCGCGCAGCCGAGACGCTGTACATCACCGAGCCGAAGTACGTCTTCTTCGCGCGAGAACGGCTGCGCAACCCCGCGCCCCGGGTGCTGTTGCTCGGCGCGTCCAACACCATGGCCGGCTTCAAGCAGCGCGAGCTGCAGCCCCTGCTGCCCGAGCTCGAGGTACACAACTTGGCCGTCGGCGGCGCCAACATCCACGAGCTGGCACAAGTCGCGGAGCTCGTACGTGAGGTGCAGCCCCCCGCCGCCCGCCGCCAGACCACGTACGTGCTCGGTCTCTGGTACGGTCTGTTCGCCTCCGACGAAGCGCGCTGGCACACGCCCGATCGCAACGCCGGCGACACCGACATCGACATCGAGCGCTACCGCTACGGCTTCTACCGCCGTACCGAGCAAGGAGCCGTGGCGCTGCTGCCGCCCCGCTATCTTGCCGCCGGAGAGACGCTCGTGCTGCCGTATTTGGCCCTGGATCGCGCCGCCCGAGATCTCACCGTGTCGCTGCGGGCCGAGCTTTCGGGCAAGGCGCCCAAGCTCAACGACGAGCAACGCAACGCGCGCATCATCAGCCCCGACGAGCAACAAAAGTACCTGGCTTTTTGGCGCGACTACATGGGCCAAGCCGCGCAGCTGAGCGACGCCTCGTTCGTTCAACTGCAGCAGCTGGTCCAAACCCTGGTCGCCGACGGCAGCCGCGTCGTGCTCGTGGATCTTCCCATACCCGGCTGGCACTCGCGCGGCGCGGCGCTGGCCGCCGATTATCGCGAGCGTCTACAGCGCGCGCTGCCCGCGCTCACGGCCCTGCCCGGCGTCACCGCGCTGGACATGGCCCACGACCCCACCGCCAGCGATGACGACTACAGCGATGAAGTGCACCCCAAACCGCGCGTCAGCCCACGTTGGGCGGAGCGGTTGGCGCGTGCGCTACGAGCCGCCCGCGGCACCCCCGCAGACGACTCGCTCACCGCCTCGACCGCGAGAAATGACCATGGATAACCAAGCACACTACGCCACCCTCACCACTGTTTTTCACGACGTGTTCGACGACGACAGCATCGTCGTCACCCCCGAGCTCACCGCCGACGACGTGGACGAGTGGGACAGCCTGCGCCACATTCGGCTGGTCGCCGCCGTCGAGAAGCAATTCGGTCTGAGCTTCTCCGCCGCCGAAATCGGTCGCCTCAAGAACGTCGGTCAGCTGGTGTCGCTGATCGAAGCCAAGTCGGGCCAGTAGCCATGGTCGAAGCCGTTGCGCTCACTTTCGCCGACTTGACCGAAGGGGTGCGGGTCGTGGCGCCGCTCTGCATCGACGCCGGGCAGATGCAGCGCTTTGCGGAGCTGTCCGGCGACTTCAACCCCCTTCACACCGACGACGCCTTCGCGCGCCAAAAGGGCTTCGACGGCAAAGTGGTGTACGGAGCGCTGTTGCTCGCAAAAGTTTCGGAACTGATTGGCATGCGCTTGCCGGGGAAAAACAGCGTTTGGGCCAGCCTGTCGGTGGACTTCCTGAAGCCGTTGTACGTGGACCAACCGGCCGAGCTCGAGGCCGTGGTCGCGCGCACGTCGACCGGCACGGGTCTGGTCGAGCTCGGTTTGACCCTCCGCCGCGGAGACAAGCGCCTGCTGAAGGGCAGAGCGGAGGTGATCGTTGTCGAGTAATCCTAGCAACGTCGAGCCGTGGCTGCTCGTTTCCGGCGGCAGCGGCGGCATCGGCTCGGCCGTGTGCGTGGCCCTCGCCGAGCGTGGTATCCGCCCATTCGTCGGCTACCACCGTTCCGAAACTTCCGCTCGAGCCTTGGCCGAGCGCTGCGCCGGCCGTGCCCTACAACTAGATTTGGCGGATTCGGCGAGCATTGCGCGAGCCGCCGAAGAGCTCGAGCAGTGTCCGCTGCTGCTGGGCGTGGTTTTGGCGGGCTCACCACCGCTCAGCTTGACCTCGTTCGGCAAGATCACCGCCCAAGAAATGCACGAGCAGTGGCAGGTGAACGTGCTCGGGCCGCAGCTGCTGCTGGCTGAGCTCGTTCGCCGTTGCTTTCGCAAACGTAAGTCCGGCTCGGTGGTGGGCGTGCTGACCCGCGCCATGGGCTCGGAAGACTCGGGCGCCGCGCCCGGCATGGGGGCCTACGTCATCGCCAAGCACGGTCTCGCCGGCGTGCTGGCGCTGTTGGCGGCAGATCACCCGTGGCTGCACGTGCGCTCGGTCAAGCCCGGCTACACCGAAACCAAAATGCTCGACGCCTTCGACCCGCGCTTCTTGGAGCTGCAACGTCAAAAGGCGGCATTCCAAACCCCGACCCAAGTCGCCGCGCTCATTTTGCAGGAGGCACTACCCGCATGACTTTCGATCTCTACGCCGGCCTGCGCTGGCTACCGGCCGCACCGGCAGATTTTGCAACGCAGTGCCGTGCCTTGCCGGGCTCCCCCGACGCCATCGGCCGCCAGGCGCAGCGTCTGGCCAGCCACGCGCTCGACGAAAACCAGCTCAACCGTTTGGCCAATGCGCTCGGGAAAGCGCGCGCTGTCGGCGTCTCGCTTTCGCCGCTCACCCCCTTTCGGCTCGGCATCGTCAGCAACGCCACCTCGCACTTCTTGGTCCCGGTACTGGTGGCCACGGCCGCGCGTCACGGCATTGCGCTCGAGTGCATCGAGGCCGACTACGGCCAGGCCATGCAAGCCGCGCTCGATCCGGATTCATCGATCAATCGCGCCGGTTGTGACGCCGTGCTCGTGGCCATCGACGCCCGCGGCCTGCCGCTCGCCTGCACCCCCGGAAACTCCACCGCGGCAGAGCAGGCGGTCGAAGCCGCGCACGCCCAATTGCTGGCCATTCGCGACGGCTTTCGCAAGAACGGCGGCGGCAAGACCGTTTGCATCCTGCAAACGCTGGCGCAACCGGTCGAGAGCCTGTTCGGCAGCTTCGACGCAGCCTTGCCCGGCACCCCCCGCCGGCTGATCGACGAGCTGAACCGCGTGCTCGCCGAAAGCGTCGCCGGCAGCGATGACCTGCTGTTCGACGTCGCGCACTTGGCGGACACGGTGGGCCTTTCGCGCTTTCACGATCCCAAGCTGTGGAACCTGGCCAAATTGCCGTTTTCCAGCGAGATTTTGCCGCTCTACGCCGACCAAGCTTGCCGGCTGGTGGCCGCCCTGCGCGGCAAGAGCAAAAAATGCCTGGTGCTGGATCTCGACAACACCCTTTGGGGTGGAGTCATCGGTGACGACGGCCTCGAGGGTATCTTGCTGGGCCAAGGTGACGCCACCGGTGAGGCGCATCTCGAAGTGCAGCGGACGGCGCTGGCGCTACGGCAGCGCGGCGTGGTCTTGGCCGTCTCGTCAAAAAACACCGACGAGATCGCGCGCCAACCCTTCGCCAAGCACCCAGAGATGCTACTACGCGAAGACCACATTGCGGTGTTCCAAGCCAACTGGCAAGACAAGGCCAGCAACATTGCCGCCATCGCGGAAGAGCTGAAGCTGGGGCTCGACTCGCTAGTCTTCTTGGACGACAACCCGGTGGAGCGTGAGCTGGTGCGACGGTTGGTGCCCGAGGTGGCAGTACCGGAGCTGCCCGACGATCCAGCGTTGTACGGCCGCACCCTGCTGGCCGCCGGTTACTTCGAATCCATCGCTTTTTCGGCCGAAGACAAGCAGCGAGCCGATCAGTATCAGGACAACGCGCGGCGCGTGGCGTTGCAGAAGCAGTCGGGCGACGTGGACGGCTACTTGGCTTCTTTGAACATGCGCTTGACGTTCCAGCCCTTCGACGACGCGGGGCGAGCGCGCATTGCTCAGCTGATCAACAAGTCCAATCAGTTCAACCTCACTACGCGACGCTACACCGAGCCAGAGGTAGCGCTCGTCCAGCGCGATCCGTCGGCCTTCACGTTGCAGGTGCGGCTGGCCGACACCTTCGGCGACAACGGCATGATCAGTGTGCTCATCTGCCGGCAAGTCGAGGACACCTGGGAAATCGACACCTGGCTGATGAGCTGCCGAGTGCTCGGCCGCAAGGTGGAGCAAGCCGTGCTGCGCGAGCTGACCGAGCAGGCACGCGCGCGTGGCGTCACGCGGCTCTTGGGCCGCTATCTGCCGACGGAAAAGAACAAGTTGGTCGAGCAGCACTACGAAAAGCTGGGCTTCACGCTGCTGGAACGAGGTGCCGATGGCAGCAGCTCCTGGCAGCTTCCGGTCGACGAAATGCCCGCCAGCGCGCCGCTGCCGATGCAGATCGAGCGCTTGGGTTTTGGAGACGCAGTCGCGGCATGAGTACCTTCACGCGTCGGGTTCTGGGGCTAGCCATGCTGGCCCTGGCGGGTTGTGGCTCGCGACCGGCCGTCGTGGCCCACGCGCTGCCTTCGCCGGTGCTCTCGCATCGGCAAGAGGTGTTGGATCGACAACTCGTGGAAGACATCATCGGCGAGCGCGACGGCGACGCCTACAAGGTCGGCGCGGGTGACACGCTGCTGGTGGCGGTTTACGGCCACCCGGAGCTTTCGCTGGCCCCCTATGCCGGCGTCGGCTCGCTGTCGGCCAACAACAGCCGCCTGTCGGGCCTGGCCATCGACAATGACGGCACCATTCAGTTCCCGTTGATTGGCACGGTGCAGGTGGCGGGCAAGACCACGGCCCAGCTCCGCACCTACCTGGAGAGCGAGCTCGTCACGTACGTGAAAGAGCCGCGCGTCACGGTTCAGGTCGTGTTCACCGGCAGCATTCGCTACTACCTGTTGGGCGAATTCGCGCAGCCGGGCCTCAAGTACAGTGACCGGCCGCTGCGGCTGCTGGAGGCGCTGTCTTTGGGCGGCAGCGTGCAGCTCGACAAGGCCAGCTTGCGCAGCGCCTACGTGGCGCGCGCCGGCAAGCGCCTGCCCGTCAACTTCTATCGCCTGGTTCGGCTCGGAGATCTGTCGCAGAACCTGCGCTTGCGCTCGGGTGACGTGGTGATGGTGCCCGACAACGCCAACGAACGCGCGTACGTGTTCGGCGGCGCCTCCGGCAGCAACCCGAAAGGCGGCACCGTCTCGTTCGTCAACGGGCAGTTGACCCTGTTGCAGGCGCTCGCCCAGGTTGGTTTCGGCACCACCGAGCACGTGCAGGGCAAGCTGTCCGAGACCGTCGTCATTCGCAGCGAAGCGGATCGCGGCGAGCTGTTCGTGATCGACGCCAACCGCTTGCTGGCGGGCGAAGCGGCCGACTTTCAGCTCGCGCCCGGCGACGTGGTCTACGTACCGCCCACCTGGGTCACGAGCTGGAACCAAGTCTTGTCCCAGCTCTTGCCCACTCTGCAAACCATCTCCGGCGTGCTCGCGCCCTTCGTGCAGATCAAGTACTTGTCGCAGTAGCTCGCCGCGAGTCGCCCGCTACTTGCTGCAGGCCTGCTGGTACGCTGATTCCTGAGCGTCGCAGCCGGCGGCGGTGCAGACGTCGGATGAAGTCAGCTGGCAATCCGACACGGCCTTCAGCGCGTCTTGGCAAGCGGACGACGCCTGGGAATGGGCGTCGCACAGCTGCTTACAGGTATCGATCGGTATCATCAGCGCGCACGAGGCAGTCGCCGATTTTTCGCAGACTTGCTTGCACGACGCGAGCTTGGCCGAGCTGCCACCCCCGTCGTCGTCACTGCCGCAGGCCACGGCCCCAGCCACCAATGCCAACAACACCGCCGAAATCCTCAATTTTCGCGCAAAGCTCATGAAGTCCTCCCGTTAGCTACCCCTCTTATACTCCAGCCCTGCCGAAACCTACCTCGTGGGCGGGTCCTTAGCTGCTTTTCAGGGGTCCGGCCGCCAACGCCGCCGCGGCGGCAAGCTTGTGCTTGGCTCGCCAGGGCGGGCCAACGGATCGGCCCAGGGCTTGGAGGAAGGCCTCGATGTCGGCCCCTTTTAGCGCGCGCGCGGCCTCGTCGAATACGCGCTCGCGCTCGTACCAGTGCACCGGCCAGCCGCGCGCTTCGGCGGCACGGGCCAAGGCTTCGCGATACATGACCGAATCGGCGACGGTTTGCGCGCGATGGTCGGCGATGCGCTGCTCGATGGTGGGCGGCAGAGGCGGACACGCGCGCAGCGCAATGCGGGCAATCGGCACCGAGACGGCGTTGCTCAACGCCTCGAGGCTCGCTCGCGCGCCGCGCGCCGCCGCCTCTCGCACCTGCTCCACCAGCGCCACGGCCTCTGGCAGCGAGATGGGGCGCGCCCAAGGACTGTCCAGGTAGCGCCCCATCGCCCATGACCCTTCGTGATGGTGCGGGTGAGTCGGTGTTCCGCGCTCGGTCAACTCGATGTGCCGGCGGTCCAGTAGTTTTCCCTCGCCCGCGAGCGTGACCAAGACCGCACCGTTACCGTGCTCGGCAACTCCAACGATGGCGGCGGGCAGCATACGGGGTCTGGCCACCATGTCCGCTCAACCGGCCCTGAAATTCGCGGCTAATAAAGCTAGACAGCGGCCGCTCGCTCCCGCATTGGCCGTCGGAAGCACGGCACGGATTCCGGAACTAGGGCACTGGCCAAGGTGTTTGGAGGCCGGGCGTTGCACACGGCAATATTAGGCGATTTCGAGGGTGGGCGGCGGCGATCTGGGTGTCGCCGGTTAGGGGTAGGAGCGGCCCTTCGCGGCGCCTCCTCCGAGATCAAACGCCACGCGCCTGTGCGAAACGATCCAGGGCCCTCGATGTGGTAGCACCGCAAACACGGTAGCGGCTCATGAGCAAGCGTAGCGGCAGTGAGGCAGGCGGTGATTTCGACGCGGCGCGCGCGTCCAGCCAGTCTCGCCGCTCGCTACTCGCGGGCGTGGAAGGCGTTACGGCCGAGCTGATTCGAGAGCTCGACTGGTCGAAGACCGCGCTTGGACCGGCGTCGCAGTGGTCGCGCAGTCTGACCTCGCTCGTCGCCACCATGCTGCACTCGCGGCATCCTATGTTTCTGTGGTGGGGCCCGGAGCTCGTCCAGTTTTACAACGACGCCTACCTGCCCAGCTTTGGGGCGGGCAAGCACCCAAGCGCCATGGGCCAGCGCGGTCGCGAGTGCTGGCCCGAGATTTGGTCCATCATTGCCCCACAGATCGAAGACGTCATGTTGCGCGCGAAGGCCAGCTGGAACGAGGACGCGCTCGTGCCCATCCAGCGCAACGGCCGCATCGAGGAGGTGTACTGGACCTACGGCTATTCACCGGCATTCGACGACGACGACACGGTGGGCGGCACGCTGGTCGTCTGCACCGAAACGACGAGCCGCGTCCTGAGCGCGCGCCGTGCCGACTTGGTGCGTCGCATCAACGAAGGCTTGGCCGCGTGCGCCGAGCCGAGCGAAGTCATTCCGGCCGCCGAGGCGGTCTTGCTCGAAGCTGGCATCGACGTGCCGTTCTTCGCCGTGCGCCCGCTGCCGGGCTCGGCGGCACCGGGTAGGCGCGGTGAGCAGCTGGTCAGCGTTGCTCCCCCGCGCGTGTGCGAGCCATGGCCGGAGCCGGTCTGCGAAGCGTTCGAGATCTCGTGTCGAGCGCCGGCGGCCTGGCTGGTATTCGGGCTCAGCCCGCGCCTGCCGTTCGACGCGACTTATCGCGAATTTTTGAAGCAAATCGTGGAGCAAATCGAGCACGCTTCGGCGCGCATCGAAGCGTTTCGCGTTCGCGCGGTCGCGGAAGCCGAGCGTCGGAATCTGATCATGCAGGCGCCCGTCGCCACCGCCTTGGTCACGGGTCCCCGCCACGTGTTCGAGCTCACCAATCCGCACTACCAAGAAATGATTGGCGGCCGCGAGGTGCTCGGCAAACCCTACGTGGAGGCTCTTCCAGAGATGGCCGGCACCGAGCTCGAGCGGATCATGGATCGCGTGTACCAGCTGGGTGAGCCGTTCTTCGCCGAGGAGTATCTGGTGCGGCTCGACCGGCGTGGGCGTGGCCCCGAGGACGTGTATTTCCGGTTCAACCTGGAGCCAGTTCGCGACGAGGACGGCGAAGTCTTCGGGGTGATGGTGGTGGCGCTCGACGTCACGGCCCAGGTCACCGCGCGTTTGGTCGTGGAGAAATCGGCGACCGAGCGCGAGAAGTTGCTGGCCGAGCTCGAGGCCGCATCGCGAGCCAAAGACGAGTTCTTGGCCACGGTATCGCACGAGCTCCGTACCCCGCTCACGTCCATCTTGGGTTGGGCGCGGCTGCTGAACGAAAGCAGCGAGCCCTCGCGCGTCAAGAAAGGCATTGCCGTCATCGAGCGCAACGCCAGGGCGCAAGCGCAATTGATCGAAGACATCTTGGACGTATCACGCATCGTTTCGGGCAAAGTGCGGCTCAACATGACCAAGCTCGAGCCTTCGGCGGTGATTCGGGCCGCGGTCGAGACCGTGCGCCCGCTGGCCGACGCCAAGCAACAAGAGCTGCAAGTGGTCTCGGAGGGCTCGCTGCCCGTGATCACCGCCGACGAAGATCGCCTCCAGCAAGTGGTGTGGAACCTGCTGTCGAATGCGGTGAAGTTCACGCCGCCCGGCGGCCGCATCGAGGTGCAGGCCCGAGCCGCCGACGACTCATTGACCATCGAGGTCCGCGACGACGGGCCCGGCATCTCCGCCGCGTTCCTGCCGCACGTCTTCGACCGCTTTCGCCAAGACGACAACTCCACGACCAAGCAACACGCCGGCTTGGGGCTGGGTCTGTCGATCGTTCGCCACCTGACCGAGCTACACGGTGGCAACGTCACCGTCGCCAGCCCCGGTCTGGGCCAAGGCGCGTGCTTTTCGGTGGTGTTGCCGCTGCGCCCGGTCACTCCCACCTCGGTGTTGCTGCACGGGGAGGTGGTCGAGCACGCGCCGTCCAGCCCCGAGGCCAGCCGCGCGCTCTTGGCTGGCGCCCGACTCCTAGTCGTCGACGATCAACACGACGCGCGCGAGCTGATCGTGACGGTGTTGGAAGACGCAGGGGCGCGTGTCACCCAAGCTCACACGGTGCGCGCGGCGCTGGCCGCCCTCGCCCAGCATCCCACTCATCTCGTCATCTCCGACATCGGCATGCCCGACGAGGACGGCTACTCGTTCATCGCGCGGCTGCGCTCCAGCACGCCGCCCATCAGCGAGCTGCCGGCCATCGCCGTCACCGCCTTCGCCCGCGCCGAAGACCGCGCGCGCGCCCTCGACGCCGGCTTCAACGAGCACATCTCCAAGCCCATCGACCCTCGCGCTCTGGTCGAGGTCGCGGCCCGCTTGGTAGCCGCGCGCCTGGGGGCTCGGACGCCATGATCGACGACCAAAACTTCGCCAACCTGTTCCGGCAAACGCCGGAAATGGTGTGCATTTTGGCGGGTCCAGAGCACCGCTTCGAGTTCGTGAACGCAGCGCACGTGCGCGCGCTCGGCTTCGACGCCACCGGCAAGGCCGTGCGCGAGGCGCAGCCCGAGTCGGTGGAGGTGCACGGCATTTTGGACGAGGTGTATCGCACCGGCGTCACCGCCGAGTTGCGCGAGATTGCCGTCACGCTGAGCAACCGCACGCGGTACTTCAACTTGACCTACGCCGCGCGCCGAGACGGAAGCGGCGTCATCGACGGCATCATGATCATGGGCTCCGAAGTGACGCCCCAGGTTCTTGCCCGTCAGGCGCAAGAGCAACACATCGTCCAGCAAAAGCGGGCCCAAGAGCGCATCGAACGCAGCGAAGACCAGCTCACGCTGGCGCTCGAGAGCTCGAAAATCGGCTTTTACGACTGGAACGTACAAGAAGACTCTTTCACGCTCAGCCCGCAGATGCGGGCGGACTGGGGCCTCGGCAACGAAGAGCGTAAGTGGACGCTCGCCGATCTGTCCGAGCTGATTCACCCCGACGATCGCGAGCGGGTCCAGCGGCAGGTCAACGCCTCCCTGGACGAGCGCCAGCCGTACCAGATCGAGTATCGCATCGTTCGCCCCGACGGAAAGGTGGTGTGGCTCGAGGTGCGCGGCAAAGTGCACTACTCCGCCGACGGCAAGCCCACGCGTTTTTTCGGCACTTCCAGTGACATTTCGGCCCGCGTCGAGCACGAACGAGACTTGCGGGCGCTCGCCGATTCGATGCCGCAAGTGGTGTGGACGGCGCGAGCCGACGGCGTGCTGGACTACACCAACCAACGCTGGGCAGACTATTCGGGCAGCTCCGATCCGGCGCGCTGGCTCGACTTCGTCTTCCCCAGTGAGCGTGATCACGCCATGTTGAGTTGGGGCACCTCGGTCGCGTCTGGCACGTCGTACGAAACCGAGTTTCGGCTATTGCGCGACAGTGATCAGACGTACCGCTGGCATTTGGTGCGCGCCGAGCCGGCGCGCGACGGCGCGGGGCGGGTCACGCGCTGGTTCGGAACCTGCACCGACATCGACGACCAGCGACGTAGCGAAGACCTATTCCGTTTCCTCGCCGACGTGAGCGTGGTCTTGGGGCGGGCAGTGGAGACCGACGACTACACCACGACCGTCGCCAACGTCACGCGTTTAGCGGTGCCGGTGGTGGCAGATTGGGCAGCGGTGGATTTGGTGCAGCCGAACGGCACGTTCCGTCGCCTCACCGTCGCTCACGTCGACCCGGAGAAGGTGGCGTTGGCCCAAGAGATCTGGCGCCGTTGGCCGCCGAAGCTCGACGACCCGGGGGGGCGCGGCCGAGGTCGTGCGCACGGGCGTGTCGGAGATCACGGCCGAGGTTTCGGACGCGCTGCTCGCGGACACCGTGTCTGATCCCGAGCGCGTGCGGGCCATGCGCGCGCTCGGGCTCAAGTCGCAGCTGCGCGTCCCGCTGCTCATTCGCGAAAAGGTCGTGGGCGCCATCACCTTCGGCTCGGCCGAGTCGGGGCGTCGCTTCACCAGCAACGACCTGCGCTTCGCCGAAGATTTCGCGCGCCGCGTCGGCGCAGCCATCGACAACGCCCAGCTCTTTCGCTCCGCCCTCGACGCGCGCCAAGCCGCGGACGACGCCAATCGACTCAAAGACGAGTTTTTGGCGACCATTTCGCACGAGCTGCGCACGCCCCTGAACGCAATGTTGGGCTGGACGCGGCTGCTGCGTGGCGGGCAGCTCACGCCGGAGCGGCAAGAGCGCGCGCTCGACACCATCGAACGCAACGCCGTCACGCAGGCCCAGCTGATCGAAGACTTGCTGGACGTGGCGCGCATCGTCAGCGGCAAGCTGCGCCTCGACACGCAAACGGTCAGCCTGACGCACGTGATCGAGTACGCCATCGATTCTTTGCGCCTGGCCAGCGACGCCCGCAAGATTCAAGTGCTGACGTCGCTCGACTCGCTGGCTGGCAACATCATCGGTGACCCGCATCGCTTGGGACAGGTCATGTGGAACTTGCTCAGCAATGCCATCAAGTTCACCCCTCGCGGTGGACGCATCAACGTGAGGCTCGAGCGCGTCGACTCCAGCGTGCGTGTGTCGGTCGCCGACACGGGGCAAGGCATCGCCGCGGAATTTTTGCCGCACGTGTTCGAGCGCTTCAAGCAAGAGGACGGCAAGATCACGCGGTCGCACGGCGGTCTCGGCCTGGGATTGGCCATTTCGCGGCACATCGTCGAGCTGCACGGCGGTCGCATTTCCGTGGCTAGCAAAGGCGAAGGGCAAGGCGCCACGTTCACGGTCAGCCTGCCCCTGGCGCCGCTCCGCCCGGAAACTCGCGGAACCGCCTCGCGGCTGTCGAGCAGCGTGGGCCACGTCGACCTACAGAAGCGCCCAGAGCTCGTCGATTTGAAGGTCTTGGTCGTCGACGACGAGGCCGACGCCCGCGACCTCGTGGCGGCCGTGCTCGAGCAAATGGGCGCGAAGGTCAGGCTCGCCGGCAGCGCGGCCGAGGCGCTGGCCGCGGTCGAGCGCGAGCTGCCCGACCTCTTGCTCTCCGACATCGGCATGCCGGGCGAAGACGGCTACGCGCTGATCCGCAAGTTTCGCGCTCTGCCGGGGGCCGCTAACATTCCCGCCGCCGCGCTCACCGCCTACGCCCGCGCCGAAGACCGCCGCAAAGCCTTGGACGCGGGCTACATGATGCACATTCCGAAGCCGGTCGAGCCGGCCGAGCTCCTGTCCGTCATCGCCAACCTCACCCGCTTCGGTCCGCGCAAAGCCCCCTGAGCCGCCTGCGTAACTCCGCCAAAGGGCGGAGAGCGCAAGTCCGATAGCGGCGGTTTGCCCGAGCACTGCGCGCGGCAGATTGGAAAGGTGGGGAGCCTTTGCCAAAACCTGAGACCGGTTCCAGATCGCTGAGGCGTCATTTTTTTCGGCCAATGTTGCTAACAACAGAGGCGATTTTGCAGGAGCTCGGGGCGCGGAGATTGGAAAGACTGAGAGCCTTTGCCAAAACCTGAGACCGGTTCCAGATTGCTGAAAAATTCATTTCGATATCAGCGCTGGCAACATCGTTGTTTGGCAATTACGTTGAGTGGCTCCACCCCAAAGCACAGAGGTGACGACATGGTGAACGTTCGACGCTCGTTCGCGGCCGCAGGTTTGTTCGCGCTTGCCCTTTCGGCGTGCAGCGGCCAATCGCCGCAAGAAGAGGCGCCCGGCGACGCGGCCCTGCCATTGACGACGGTGTCCAGCAACTCAGTCGTGGCCACGCTCTCGATCAACCAGTGGAACACCGGCTATTTTGCCAACGTCACGCTGAAGAACAACGGCACCACCGCTGCCAGCGGTTGGTCCGTCGCCATCGCGCTCGGCGCGGCGAAGGTGACGAACGCCAGCAACGTGACGCTGTCCGGCACCACCGGCAACGTCACCGCTACCAGCAGCGCCGATTGGAACCGGTCCATTCCGGCCGGCGGCAGCCAAACCTTCGGCTTTCAAGCTGATGGCACGGTGCGCCCCGAGCTCACGGCGGTCTCGGTCACCAGTGGCGGCGGCAGCGCGGGCTCCGGCGGCAGCGGCGGAGCCAACGGTGGAGGGTCCAGCGCCGGTTCCAGCGGCAGCTCGAGCGGCTCGGCAGGCAGCGCGGGTGCGGGCAGCGCGGGCTCCGGAGGCGTGACGGCCCCCGCAGCCGCCAGCGGCAATTTCAGCAACGTCTGCGATCGCTACGGGCAGCGCACCTTGAACGGGTACTTCGCCAACAACAACGTGTGGAGCGCGCAAGCCGGCTCACAGTGCATCGCAATGAGCGGCACGGTCTTCACCGTCACCAGCGCGAACCACAATTTGAACCCGAATTCGCCGCCCTACGCCCCCGCCTCGTATCCCTCGATCGTGAAAGGCTGCCACTACGGAAATTGCACGGACACCTTTCCGCGACAGGTCAGCACCATCAGCCATATCCCGAGCACGTTCAGCATCTCCCCCGCTGCTGGTACATGGGATGCCGCGTACGACATCTGGCTGGATCCCACCGCGCGCCGCGACGGCGCCAACACCGGGCTCGAGATCATGATCTGGCTGAATTTCGGAGGAACGCCGCAGCCCATCGGCAGCCGCACCGGCACCGTCACGCTTGCGGGAGCGACCTGGGAGGTCTGGCTCAGCAACGGCAACGAGAATGGCTCTTCACGCACGATCAGCTACCGGCGCACCCCCACCGCCACGTCCATCACCAACTTCGACGCCCTCGCGTTCGTGAACGACGCGGTGGCACGCGGCGTCGCACAACGGTCCTGGTACATTACCAGTGTGCAGGCCGGCTTCGAAATTTGGAATGGCGGCGCGGGTCTAAAAATCAACCAATTCGCCGTCGGCGCGCAATAGGCTGGCGCCAACGGTCTCGGGCGGTCCGTCGAAGCGCGGGCGAGTGTGAAACACCCGCGCGTCGAGCACGGCAAAGACGCGCGACACGGCCTCCCGGGCCGCCATGCGCAAGCCTTCCGGGCCGCCCACTCCCACCGCATCGAAGGCAAAAGCCTCGAGCCCGTGCGCGCGCGCCAAGTACACCGCGCGCTCGTTGTGAAAGCGCTGCGAAACGATGATGACCCGACGCAGGCCGAACACGTCTTTGGCGCGGACCACCGAGTCCAAAGTGCGAAACCCCGCGTAGTCGAGCACGAGCCGCGAGGCTGGCACTCCCGCGCGCATCAAGGCGCGCCGCATCTCGCTCGGCTCGTCGTAGTCCGGCCGCGAATGGTCGCCGCTGAGCAGTAAGAATTTCACGCGCCCGGCGCGATACAGCTCGGCCGCCGCCGCAATGCGCCGCACGAAGAACGAGTTGCTCCGTCCGTCGCTCATGGTGGGCGAGCACCCGAGCACCAGCCCCACCCGCACCGGGGGTAAGTCTACGGCCGCGGTTTTGACGAAAGGCGCCGCCACCGCCGAAATACGCAGCGTTGCCAGCGCGGCCGCTAGCCCGCCGCCGGCGAGCGCGAGCGCCGCCATCCACACCATTCGCCGTCGCGGTCTCATTCAAAAAGCGCGGAACGCCCAGCGGACGAGCACCATTCCCGCGCCGTCGCCCCCGCGCTCGCGCACCGATCCGTAAGCGCTTCCGGCCCCGTTTGCCGAGAGACCGCGGCACGGTTCGCCATCGTCCTGAGGGCAGGCTAGGCTCGGGCAGGCTGATGAAGACTACTCGCTGCGCTCCTCTCACCGTTACCTGGCCCAGCGAGCAACTCCGCGGCGCCGCGTTGGCCGGCTTGCTCTGCTTTGCGACTGCCGCCTGCTCTTCCAACGACGACACGCCCGGGACGAACGGCTCGGCCGGGGCAACCACTGCGGCCGGCACCGCGGGCGAGCAAAGCGCCGCAGGCTCGGGAGCGGTAGGAGCCGCCGGTGCCACCAACGGGGCGGCGGGCGCCCACACCGAAGGCGGCGCGTCGGCGGCGGGTAGCGGAGGCGAAGCCGGCGGCGGAGTCCCGACCACTGTCGGCGGAGCGGCCGGCGCGGCTGGCGCCAGCGACGTTGGCGGCGTCGGCGGAGCCGGCGAAGCTGGCGGAGCCGGTGGAGCCGGCAGCGTCGTCGAGCCGGCGCACATCACCTCGAGCACGAACGTCGGGGTGCTGACGGAAGAGCAATTCACCGCACTGTGCGACGAGCGCGACGGCACCGTCGAGGTCATGCCCCACTGTGGCGGCTTCGCGACGGCCGCGGGGTTCTCGTACGATAGCGGCACGCAGCTGCTGTCCGAGCACACCTGCGCGGGTGCCAACACCTGCGGCGGCTGGAACTGCATCACCACCAAGTAAAGTCGTCCGCCGCGCTCGGCCTTCCGTAGACGCCTGAAGGTCAAGGCCCGCACACGGTCGCCCCGTGCGAGCACGCGCGGCACGAAGCGTGAGATCTATCCCCACGGGGTGAAGTGCTACGCAAGCCCGACGAAATTTAAGTATTCGTAGGGTGCGAAGGATCGACGCGCGGCTCTGCTCTAAAGGGTGTCGCGGACGGGAAGGCTCGTCTGTCGCTCACGGGCATTGACACACAAGGCAGGTCGTTGATGATCAAGACGCGCTTCGGGCTCGGTGGTTTGTCGTTCGTGCTGCTCGCGCTCACCGCGTGCGGTGCGCAGGTCGACGCTTCTTCTGACGGGTCGGCGGTCGGAGAGCAAACGCAAGCTCTGACCACGGCAGAGACCGTGCTCGGCTTCGAAAGCCCGCAGGTTTGGTCCGTCAGCAGCGGCACCACGGTGTCGTCCTCGGTGCACTCTCAAGGTAGCGCGGCCCTGAGCGTGACACCGAACGGCTTCGCGCAGCTGACTTCCGTGCCGCTTTCGACCTTGGCCGGAGCAACGTCTACGCTCTCGCTGGACGTGCAGCCCTCCGGCCCCTTGAGCTGGGGGCAGGTACAGCTGTTCGTCAACGCGCCATCGCGAGGTTTGTACACTGCCTTCGCGGGTCAGGCGTCGCTCCAGGGGTTGCCGGCCAACACTTTCAGCCGCTTGGACTTCGCGCTGCCCGCCAACGTGCAGCAAGCGCTCGCGGGCAGCTACTCGGACCTCTCGTTCACCATCGGCGTCGGCGTGCCGCAAGGCTCGGTGGTGCTCGACAATCTGCGTTTCGCGGGTCAAACCAGCCCCGACTGCGCCGCTGGCAGCGCCTACACGCTGACCATCAGCGGAGCCGACGGCATCGACCCGGCTACCGTGGAGGGCATCCGCTGCACCTTCTACGAGGTGTATCCCGAGCTGGCGGCCGCCTACAACCCGGCCGCCCAAGTCACGGTGCCGCTGACCTTCGTGCCGGAAGGGCCGAACATGCCGCCAGCCTGGGCGAGCGGTGGAGCGCTCTTCATCAACAAGGGGCACATCATGCGCAACCCGCTGGACTGGGACGTCATCGTGCATGAAGGCATGCACATCGTTCAAGCGGGCTACACCGGTACCGTGCCGGGCTGGATCATCGAAGGTACCGCCGATTTCGTGCGCGACAAGTACGGTTTGACGAACGCCGAGAACCACTGGTCCATCCCCACTGGCTACGAGTACGGCCACCACTACACGGCCGGATACGGCGAGGCCGCGGCGTTCTTCAAGTGGATTGACGCGCACTACCGCGTTGGGCAACCGTCGGTGACGCAAGCGCTCGACGACATCCTGCGCGCCGGCAGCTATTCCGAGGCCCAAACGTGGGTCAGCTTGACCGGCTCGAGCTTGCTGCAGCTGTGGAACAGCTACTCGGGAGGCCTCGCACCCGCGCCCGCCACCCAGGGCATCACCGTGTACGAAAGCGACAACTTCGGTGGCCGCGGGGTCATGCTCGACCGCGGCACGTATCCGTTGATCGAGCTGCGCGCGCGCGGCATCCAAAACGATTGGATCTCGTCCCTCAGCGTACCGGCGGGCTACACCGTCACCGCCTACACCGACGACGGCTTCCAAGGCAGCCAGCTCGTCTACACCTCGAGCGTAAGCTCGCTCGGCGCCCAGAACGACCAGTTCAGCTCAATCGTCGTGCAGTAGGGGTCCTCACATCCAAGGCCCTTCGTCGTCGCGTCGGAGGGCCTGCGGGTGCGGGCGTGCAAAGGCGCGTGGTTCCATGGGCTTAGCTGCGAGTCGAATCGCCGCGTTGCCCGGGCCGCGGATGGAGCTACCCGTCCATCGTGATTGACCCTGCCAATCGCGCCAAAATCGACAATTGGATCAATGAGGCGCCCGAGCTTCGCAAGGTCGAAGTCGAGCCGCTCGCCAACGACGCCTGGGAAATCCGCGTCACCGAAGACGGCCAGGTCGTGTTCGAAAACGCGGAGGTGGACACCGACGAACCGCTGCTGCGCCGAGTCGCCAACTGGTGCGAGCAGCACACCAAGCACCCGGTCAAGCCACCGGTAAAAGCTGGGGCCGCACCCGAACGCCTGCTGCTCCGCCGCCGGGCGACCTACTGAGCGCGAGCTTGGGCTGCCGCGCCGCAGATCTCTTGCAGAAACTCCCGTAGCGTCGCCAGGCAAAGCCGGGCGACCGCTTCGGGCTGCTACCCAGCTGAGGGGTCTTATCGGGAGCCTCCGAGATTTTCACAGGAAGGGCAGAAGGGCAGAAGGGCAGAAGGGTAGGAAGGCGAGAGACGAGAACGCATTTTTGTTTTTGGAGGACCAAAACCAAAAATATTTCCCTCGAAGCCCAGAAGGTGACCGGTCCGCCCGATCGCAAGGGGCCGCCGGCGGCAGCGCGAACCCCAAGTCTCCTTTGCTCGCCCTTCTGCTCTTCTGCCCTTCCTGTGAAAAAATCTTGATCGCCTATGGTGGCCTGGATCCGCCACGAAAGCTTCTGCGATTCGGGCTGCGGATTGGCAGCCCCCCCCGGACCACGCACGGAAATTTTCTGTTCACGCCTTGACTCTCCAGCAACGGGAGACCTCACGCTAGGGCCATGAAGAAAGGGTCCCTCACCATCGGCGAGCTGTCGCGTCGCACGGGCGTGCCCGTGAAAACGCTGCGCTTCTGGTCGGACGAGGGGCTGCTTCCGCCCGCGACGAGAACGAGCAGTGGCTATCGCCTGTACGCCGAGGACGCGACGATTCGTCTCGAGCTCGTGCGCACGTTGCGAGATGCGGGGCTCGGGCTCGAAGCGATCAAGAAGGTGCTGCGCAACGACCTGTCGCTCGCCGACGCGCTACGCCTTCAGCTCGCGGCCGTGGAGGCTCATGCGTCGTCGCTCCAGCGCGTCGCAGCGGCCTTGCGCGCGGCGCTGCGAGCGGGCGACCCCAACGAGGGCGACGTGAGGAGACTGTGTGCCGTGACCCAATTGACCAACGAAGAACGCAAAAACGTGATCGAACAGTACTACCAGCGCATCGCGGAAGGCATTCCGGCCGACAGCCCGTGGCGCAAGAGGTTGGCCGAAGCCAACAAGCCCCAGCTACCGGACAATCCGAGCGCCGAGCAGCTAGACGCCTGGATCGAGCTGTGCGAGCTCTTGACCGACGAGAGCTTCGTCGAGCGGCAACGCAACAACACCCGCGAGGCGGCTGAGAACAAGCTGGACATGCTGAAGTTGCGCAACGCCAACATGGACGTCGCGCGCGCCGCCGCCAACGCACGCGCCCAAGGAGCTTCGCCCGGGTCCGACGCGGGGCGCGCCGTCGTCGAAGGCTTTCTCGCCGGCATTGCCGACGCCGCCAACAAACCAGTCGACGAGCGCCTGCGTCGCGGCATGTACGAGCGCTACCTGTCCTACGATCCGCGGCACGCTCGCTACTGGGAGCTGGTAGCTATCATGACCGGCCACGCCTCCGCGCCCGGTACGGCTGCAGATTGGAGCTTCGTCGCCGACGCCGTCAAAATTCACCTGGCCCCGCCCGGCGCCGCTTAGCGGGGCTGCTTGCCGCCCGACCGCGTTCTACAATGCTCGCCCCCCGATGCGCATTCTCGGCATGAGCGGCAGCTTGCAGCGAAAATCCGGTAACTCGACCCTGCTCGAGGTGGCGGCCGGCGCCTTGCCCGCCGGCGTCACCCTCGAGGTTTACGACGGACTGCGGCAGCTGCCGCATTTCGATCCGGATATCGAGAAGGACGGCGCCGCGCCGGCTTCGGTAGCGGCCCTGCGCCGCGCGATCGCCGAAAGCGACGCGCTCTTGATTGCGTGCCCCGAGTATGGGCACAGCCTGCCCGGCTCGCTCAAGAACGCCATCGATTGGTTGATCGGCTCGGGCGAGCTCGAAGGCAAGCTGGTTGCCATCACCGCCGCCGTCCCTGCCGTGGAGCGCGGCCAACGCGGTCTGAAAGCGCTGCGCGACACGCTGGGCGCGGTCAGCGCTCGCATCGTAGGCGGCGACCCCATTGCGCGCGGGCCGAGCTTCGACTCCGACGTGGCCAAGCTGGTGAATGTGCTGGTCGAGGCGGGACGCGCGTAACTTTCGAGCTGCGAAGAAATTGGCTGCCGGGCGCGCTACTCCACGCAGCCATCCGCGTGAGCGGGGGCGCCGTTGGGTGCGAGCCAGCCGTAGCTTTCGCTGGAAAACGAGGTGAAGACCCAGTCGGCGTCGAAGCCAAGGCGGATGGCCGGGCCGTCTCCGCCGTCGGGCAGCGGAAGGCGAAGGACCGGAATGTTCTCGACCCCCTCAGGGGCGCCATTGGCGCTGAAGTGGAGATCGACGACGCCGATCTCCGCAGACGCGGCCATGACTCGGCACTGCCAGCGGCCGGCTTCGACGTGGTGGAAGCGCAACTCCAAGGGCTGCGGAGTGAGCGCGGCGTCGTAAACAGTCGTGCTAGCGGAGTAAGCGACGACGGAGTCGCTCAGTGGCGCTGCCGGGTCGAGGTTGAAATACATCGACACCGCGGTCGTGCGCTCGCCAGCGCAGCTGAGCGCCTGGGAAGTGGGCAGCGGCGCGGTCGGCGGGTGTGGCAAGCAGTCGAGCACGGCGCCGTCGCGTTGCTGCCCGACTTCGAAGGAGCGACCGGGGAGCGACGTGACGCCGTCGACACCGTTGCCGCCAGCGTCCGTGCTGGGGCCGAAATCGAGCTCGATGGGTGCGCCTAGCGTGCCGCCGTGGTTCGGGAGGCGCAACCGGCGCGTGGTCGAAACGGCACGGAGCGAGCCGTTCGGGTTGAAGGCGAGCGAACCACTCGCCACCTCGAGGCCGGGCACCTCGCCGGACAGCAGCACGTGGTAGTCCCAGCTTTCGTCGCTCGATTTGCGCAGCCAGAGCTCGAAGTCGACGAGCGTGCCCTCCGCGTCGTTGGCCTGAACGGGCAGCGAGAGATCTGCGGACGGCGCGAGCGCATCCCACGGTTCGTTCGCAACCGGGCTCTCGGCGGCTAGGTTGGCGCGCAGCGAGATGCGAGTCGTGGCGACAGCGCCGCACAGCGGCCCCGCAGCAACGGCGTTCGGGGGCAGCGGCTCAGCACCAGCACAAGCGGTGCCCCAGCGCGCTTCGGCACCATCGACTTCTTGCGCGGTGATGGTCGCTGCGTCGGCGAGCTGCGTCATACCGGTGAGGTCGAGCTCGACCGCGCCTCCTGGCCCATTCGCGGTGAGCAGTCGCAGCTCTTGACTCGGTTCGACGGACACGGCGCCCTGTTCGTCGTAGCTCAGGTGGCCTTCGCCGATGACGAGCTCCGTGCCGTCCATCAGCACGTGGTAGTCCCACCCCTTCGCCACGCGCACGAAGAGCATCCATCCGTCTTGCGAACGACCTTGATCGTCGTAGCCGGTGAAGCTCGAGCCAAGTGAGGACGTAGCCCACGGGTTTTTGGCGCTGAACGGCGCCGCGAACGGAGAAAAGAAAGCCTCCGCGTCGAGGTTGCCGGCCATGCGTAGATGACGGGTAGGCACTCCCGCGCAGCGCACCGCTTGCCAGCCGGTGCCCGGTGTCGCCATGGGTTCGTCTTCCTGAGTAGCTGCTGGTTCACCCCCAGCGGAGCCGATGGCTTCCGAACCGGCTTGTGGAAGAGCTCTGTCGGGCTCGGCGCCCTTGAGCCCGCTCCGCTGACGCAGCACGCCCATGCCGCTCAGGCTCCTGGTGGGTGCAGCAGTCGTCGAAATGCCGTCTCCAGCGTCGTCGCTGGTACGTTCCGGTCGCGCCGGTTCGCGCTGCTCCTGTGCGCCGCCACCGCCCAACGCGTTCCCACACGCCGCCAGCTGAAGCCCCATCGCCCCCACGACCCAACCACGCCCACGATGATTCATTGCCCGGCGCCGTGCACGAGCCGTGCCCTTCGCAAGTGCGCGAAAATCAATCCCGCGCGAGGCGCTTCGTCAAGCGGATGACACCCAGTGACGGTAGCCGCCCTCACAGCATGGCGCGGCAGCCTTTGCTGTCAGCCACTTCGTTCGGCTCACACGTCTCGCCGGCAGGACAGTCTTGGTTCGAGTGGCACAAAGTGCAGTTGGTGATGGCGTTGCAAGCGAAGCAGCAAAAATGCTGGGTGGAAGGCTGGTTTTGGCAGCGCGCTCCTTGGTTCGCCACGCAGTATTGGTTGGTCGGGCAATCCTCCGGACCATCGCAGTCTTCACGCGCAAATGGCGGCGCTTCACACGCGGCCGTCGCGCTGGCGTACGCGGTCGGGTCCTGGTCTGGGTTCGGCACGCACCGTGGCGACGATTGGTTTTGGATCAAGCAACGGATGCAGGTTTGTCCGACGCTGCAGCGCTGGTCGCCGCACGGCCAGCCGTCTTCGTCTCCCGGCGCGCCACCAGCTCCACCAGCTCCGGCTGTGCCGCCCAGCTCGGTGGTGCCACCGAACCCAGAGTCGCCGGCGGCGTTGCGGCCACCGGCCGGCGTGCCGCCCGCTGGAGTGCCACCTGATTGCGTACCGCCGGCTGCGTGCGTGCCGCCCGCGTGAGCGCCAGCACCGCTGGAGCTTCCGCCCGTCGCCGGCGCCCCGCCCGTCAACGCACCCGCGTGACCCGCGCTATTGCTACCCGCGCTGCCGCTCGCATTGCCGGTACCGTTGCGACTCGTACCGCCGCAACTACCGAGCAGCGGCGTGCCCAGTACCAGGGTGACCACGAATACCACCCCGCCTCTGACAACCGCTCCACTGCCTCGAAGACCCGCCATGACTCCAATTATAGTGAGATCGAGCTTTGAGTCTGCCTCGAATGGACGAGCCTGCTCTCGCCGCATGGTGTAGATTTCTGTCAGCCGAAACGGACGAAGAGCTCGAGGTGTTGGCGATGCAGTATCCCATCCTGAAAGAGGCAAAGGACGCGCTCGAAAAGCCGAGCGCAGACCCCGAGGCGCGGGAGCGCGCAGAGCGTCGCGAGATCGAGCTCAAGCTCTATGAATACGGCGCAGCTACCATCCGTGCCGAGGCGCATGCCGAGGGGCGCGCCTACGGCAAACAGGCGACCTTGCGGCGCCTGCTCAACCTCAAGTTTGGCGAGCTCCCGTCGCAAGTCGAAGCCCGCGTCGCCACCGCCACAGACCTGGATCTCTGGCTCGAACGCCTACTATCCGCGGATACGCTGGAAGCGGTTTTCTCGGACGCGGGTAGGTAGAGCGTCGTCAAATTGTCCGGCGAGCCAGGGCTTCGAGGTGGTCCGCGGCCCGAGCGGCGCCGCCGGCTTGCTCTACCGAAGCACGTACGCTCTGTGCTTTCTCCCGATACTTGAAGCGCTCGGCGAGCGCGGCGGCGATGGCCGGCGAGCGCAGCTCGGCCTTTGGAACGGGGGCGGGCGCGACTCCCAGCTCGGCCAGGCGGCGGCCGTGGAAGAATTGGTCGACGATGTGCGGCACCACCAGCTGCGGTACTCCGCTGCGCAGCGCTGCGGCGGTCGTGCCCGCGCCACCGTGATGCACGATCAGATCGACCCGTGGAAATAGGGTCTGGTGCGCGACGTCGCCCACGGCAAATACACCCGGCGGCAGCTCCACTCCGGCTTCTTCGCCGTGCGACGAATGCAACACCACGCGCGCGCCGTGTCGCTCCGCTAGCTCACGCGCAACCACGACCACCTGGGCCCGATCGACGCTCGGCATGCTACCAAAGCCAAGGTAGACGACCGGCGACGCCGGTTGCGAGCCGCGTAGAAAGCCCTCCAGCGCGTCGGGGAGTGGCGCGGCCAGCTCCGGACGCGGCACAAGCGCCGGCACCTGATGGTTCTCACCCGGCAAATCCGCTGGCAAGTCACCCATCACGCGGTCTTGCGCCAGCAAAACCTGGGAGCCGTGAATGGCTCGCCACGAAGAAGCGTAGGGCGGAAGCCCGCGCTCGCGCCGCAAGGCGTTGAGGGGTCCGCCCAGCGTGAGCTCGAACGTGGTCTGAATGGCCAGCCAGAGCGCGCGGTTCACGAAGCGCGGCTGGCCGAACACGGGCGTGAGCGCCGGCGCATGCGAGGCCGAGCACATCATGCTCAGGGTGTAACAACAAAAGACGTGAGGCACGCCGAGCGAGTCGGCCAGCATCTTGGCCACCAGCGACAGCCCCGCCGCGACCACGATGTCGTGATCGTGCGACGCTGCGAACAGGTCACGTGCCTGGTGGGCCAAGTGCCGCCGAACCAGGCGAATTTGCCCCGGCAGCGCGATGACGGGGTGCTGCTCGGTCATGTGGCTGTTCTGGCGAATGATGACGTTGATGTCTTCACCCACCGGGATGAAACCGAAGCCGCGGGACTCGGCCCAAGGCCGAAAATTGGGCGACGCCGCCAGCGTCACGGTGTGGCCGCGGCGCGACAGCTCTTCGCCGAGCACGAGCTGAGGTTGAACGTCGCCGCGCGAGCCGAGCGGTGCAAGCAGAGCTTTCATGGAACCTCGACCGCCAGACGCAAACCGATGGGTAGCTCTTCGCCAAACCAGGCGGCGCGCTCGGCGTCGACGAGCGGGACGAAGTCGCGCACGGAAGCGACGAGATCGGGAGCCGCGCTCACGGCTTCCAAGCGACGCACCACCTCGGCGCGGGTCGCGGGGGAAACGTCACGGGCGCGGTCGTTGGTGAGGCGCGCCAGCTGAGCGGCCGTGACGGCGGCGGTGGGCACCTCGTGCCAGCGTTCGCTCAGCAGGTGGGTCAGCCAGTTTTCGGCGGCCAGTGGCGAAACGACGTGATGGGCGCTCGCATAGCCGGGCACCCGCGCTCCGATGCGACCGAGCGCGCTCCACAGCCGCGCGTCGTGATCACGAAAGGTGTGCTCGATCAGCCAATCGCCGAGCTGTTTGCGGCGTTCGGCCGGCACGCGCTCGAGCGACGCCATCAGCTCGAGCATCTCGAACGAAGGCTCGGCCGCCTTCAGGCTCTTGCTGCGCTTGGCCTTCAGCTCCGCCGGCGCCCAGAACGGCTCGAGCAACCCCAACAGTCGGGTTTGCGTTTCCTCGCGCAAGCCGGCCACGACGCGGCGCCAAGCGATCCAGAATTGGGGCCAGCCGCGCGCGCGTGCCGCTGCGGCAATACCGGCGTCGAACAGCGGCACCAGCTGCGCAACACGCTGGTCGTCGAACGGCGCACCGAACCCCGGGCGCAGACAGTAGCCGGCGAGCATCCAGAACACGCGCTCGTGGTCTTCGGAGCGGCGGCGCGCAGTGCGGCCTTCGGCCAAGGCGTCGAACAGCGCGCGGTTCGTTTCGAGCGTCCAGCTGCGGCGTTCCCCCAGCATCCGCTCCAGCTCGCGCGGCAAGTCTTTGCTCTCGCGCTCCTTCACGTCCGTGCGGCCTTCGCCGAATACGCGACGCACGGCCTCCAGAGCCTCGCTCAACCGAGGCGGCGGCGGTCGTGATGGGGTCGGCGGTTGCGACGGAGCGCCGGCCGGAGCCGGCTCGGCCTGGCGCAGCTCGAAAGCCAAACGAAAACGCCGGGCGGCGCGGCCTTCGGGCGGGTTCAGCTCGACGCAGGCCAGCTCGACGGTGCCGATGGCGCTGAGCTCGCCCTCCAGGGCCACTTCGAGATCGGCCTGCTCGGCGGGGTCCGCGACCCCTCGAGCGAACACCGTCGTGACCGGCGGCAGGGGCACGAACTCGTCGTCGAGCACGACGACGTCGCCGGGCTGGTGCGAGGTCGCGTTGTCCGACGTGTAGAGCTCGAGTCGCACGGGTTGGCCAACGCGCAACCACAGCCCGCCGGAGCGAGCGGCGTGGCGTTCACCTTCGCGCGCGCCTCGAGGCACCACGCACAGCGCCCGCCGCGACGCGCGCTCGTCGACCGCTACATAGAATCCACGCGGCGTACCGGATCCGATGCGCAGCCCTTGTCCGCCCAGCGAGCGACTGAATGCCACGGCACCGCGCGCGACGGCCAAGTCCGGCTCCGGGTACGGCAACAGCCGCACCTCACGACCGCTCCACTCCGAAACCACTTCGCGCACGCGCTCGGCCGCGCGCTGGGCGTGAAACAAGCCGCCGTTCAGCAAGAGCGCGTCCGCGCCGGTGGCCGAATGCCGCTGCAGAAATTGCACGACATGGCGCGAGATGGCCGGATCGCGCTCGTAGGGCAGCCCGAAGGCCACCAGTCCCGCGCGCACCTTCGGCGGCGGATCGGCTCGGGTCACCAGCGGCAAGAAGCCACCGAAAACTAGCGATTCGACCTGTTCGCGCAGCAGCTCGGTCGAAAGCGTCCCGCCGACCAGGGACGAACCGAGACCGGCGACACGGATCGGCACCGATTCGGGGGCGCCGGCTCCGAGCAGCGTCTCTTTGGCGGCGCGACACGCGAGCAGCAGCCGGCTGAAGCGCAGCGGGTCGAGACGCTCACCTTCCAGCAGCCGCTGCTCACAAAGCTGCGCGAGCGCGAGATCGATGTTGTCCCCGCCGAGCAGCAGGTGTCGTCCCACCGCCACGCGTTCCAGCTTCAGCTCGCCATCAGCGCCGCGGCGCGCCTCGATCAAGGTGAGGTCGGTGGTGCCGCCGCCGACGTCACACACCAGCACCATCGCGCTCGAGCGCTGGGGAGTGAGCAGGGCTTCGATGGCGTCGCGACTGCTGACGACGAGATCGTAGAAGGCCGCTTGCGGTTCCTCCAGCAAGCGCACGTGCAGGCCCGCCAGCTCGGCTGCCTCGACCGTGAGCTCGCGCGCCACCTCGTCGAACGAAGCCGGGACGGTTAGGACCACGCTCTGCTCGGACAGCGGTTGGGCCGGGAATGCGTCGTCCCAGCTACGCCGCACGTGTGCCAGTAACCTGCGGCTGGCTTCGACCGGGGAAATCTTGGGAATTTCACTGGGATCGGCGCCCCAGGGCAGGATCGCGTCCCGCCGCGCAACGCCCGCGTGGCTCAGCCAGCTTTTGGCCGAGGCGATGAGTCGCTCGGTGACTTCTTGACCGCGATGCCGAGCGTAGCGACCGACCAGCCACGGTAGCTCGCCGAACGGATCGGCGACGCTTTCGCCAGCGGCGGGCGCGTACAGAAACGACGGCAACAACCGCAATGACTCGAGCTCGTGCGCGCTGACCAGCTGCGGGAGGGGCAAGACTTGGCACGCAGCATCGGTTGCGTCACCGTCGGCGAACGCGACGACGGTGTGGGTCGTTCCGAGATCGATCCCGACGTGATACACGCTCAAGCTCCGCTCGCCGCTCCGTGCCGCACGCTGAGCTCGATCTGCCAGCGTTCGTTCGGCACGAGCGGTGCCTGCGCCACGGCTTCGAGCTTGAGCGTGCCGATGGCGGTGATCGAAGCTTGCAGCTGCACCGCCACCACGTCCCCGGGCACGCGGCCAGCGGACGGTAGGGTGAGCTCGATCAGCGGCAGCTCCTCGAGCTCGCTCGGGCTCCAGCGCTCCAGCAGGCTTCCGGCCCGATCGCCGCGGCGCGTCGAGGAGCCGAAGAAGCGAAACGTCACCGGCTCGCCCACGACCACGAACAGCTCCTGCGGTGGCAGCTCGGTCTGCGTGCCCTCCTCCATCCCGAACGGCGCCACGCACAGCGCCGACACCGGCGGTTCGAGCCCCGGCAGAGCCGGCATCGGGCTCTCGATGCCCACGTAATAAGCGCGGGCCGTGCCGCCGCGAATCCGCAAGCCGCTGCCGTGGCGCACGAGCCCGTAGTAGGCGGCTCCGCGCGCTACGGCCAAATCGAGATCTTCGCCTGGCAGCACCCGCGCCGGCGCCGCTCCGCGCTCTTCCAGCCAGCCGTTGAGCGTGTCCAAGACGCGCCGCCTCAGCACGTCGGCCTTCAGCACACCACCATTGAACAGAACGGCGGTCGGGGGGCGCGCCGCTTCGCCGTTGCCGAAAGCGTGGCGCGCCAAGAACGCCGCCAGGTGGCGGGTGATGGCGGGATCGCTAGCGTACGGCAAACCGACTTGGGTCAAGCCCGCGCGCGCTCGCGCCTTCGGCTGCTCGTTCGCGGCGACGCGCGGGAAGAACCCGTCGAGCAGATAAGCTTGCACCTGCTGCTGCCGAAGCTGGCCGCGAATCGTGCCGCCGATCAGCTGTGCGCCACGGCTGGGCAACACCACCGCGACCTGCTCGAGCGTCGCGTCGGACAGCAGCTTCTCTTTTCCGCTGCGGCAGGCGTGAGCGAGCGCGCTGACCTGAAATCGGTCCAGCTCCTTACCCTGCGTCGCAAGCTCTTGCCCCACCACGTGGGCCAGCGCCAAATCCATGTTGTCGCCGCCGAGCAGAATGTGGTCGCCCACCGCGACGCGCTGCAACCCCAGCGAGCCATCCACCGCCACCGCGTCGATCAGCGAAAAATCCGTGGTGCCGCCGCCAATGTCGATCACCAGCACCCGATCGCCTTCGCCCAAATGCGTGCGCCAAGCCTCGCCCGATTGCTCGATCCAGGCGTACAGGGCCGCCTGCGGCTCCTCCAGCAGCGTTACCTGCTCGAAGCCGGCCGCGAGCGCCGCCTCCACCGTCAAGTCGCGCGCGCCGGCGTCGAACGATGCCGGCACCGTCAACACGACCTCGTGCGCCGCCAGATCGCCGTCTTCCGGACGAGCGGCGCGGAACGCTTCGTTCAAGTGATCGAGCAGCCGAAACGAAGCCTCGACCGGCGAGATCCGCTCGATGTCGCTGGGAGCATTCAACGGCAGGTTGCCGGCACGTCGATCGATACCGCCGTACGAAAGCCAGCTCTTCGCGCTCGAAATCACGCGCTCCGGTGCTTCGGCGCCGCGCGCTCGCGCCAGCTCTCCGACTGCGAAGCGCCGCTCGCCGTCCCACGGCAAGGCCAGCGCCGCCTCACTTTCGTGGGCAAAGTACAAAAAGCTGGGTAAAAGCGGGCGCCTTTCGGCCGAGCCGGGCGCGATCAGCTGCTCGATGGCCAGCACCTCCACGCGCGCGTTCGGACTCGAAAACGGTGCGACCGCGAGCGCGCAATGCGTGGTGCCAAGGTCGATGCCCACGACCAGCTTTTCACTCATGACAGCTCCAGCTCCGCTGCAGCCACCAGCTTCGGATCATGCGATCCCAACAGCGTCGGCAGCGTCAGCTCTTCCACACGCCAGCCTCGGTGGCGCAGCACGCCGCGATACGGCGCGGCCCCGGCGACGTTGCCCACGAGCTTGACGTCGGGGCTAGCGCTCTCCAGCACGACCGACGACCCCTCGGCTTCGCTACGCACGCTCACCACGCGGGCATGCGTACGGAGCGCACGCCGGCAGCCCTCGTGCACCAGGCGGGCCGCCGCCCCAATGTCCGCGTCGTCGAAGCCGGCCACGTCCTGCTGAACGAAGTCGATGAAGCGACCTTCGCGTTGCAGCAGTGACAGCAACTGCAGCGCGCCGGTGGAGGCGGACGGCGAGGCGACGGTGGTCGCGACGACCGGTACGTCATCCTTGGGCGCCCTGGGCGCGGGCAACGCTTCCGGTTTCGGCGCCGCCCCGCGCAGCGCAGCAACGCGCGCCGCAAACTGACCGTCGAACAACACGCGAAAAGCGCACACCCACGACAGCCACAAGCGGCTCGGTAGCGACAAGCTCGGAGGCGACATTTGCGCCGCAGCATACGATCGGAAGGTCAATCCACAAGCCCGCCCCGTGGCCGGCGCCCGCCCTCCACGAAACCGCCTGACAGCGCACGCTTCTGCGGTAAAGCCCAAGCGATGAGCGAGCTTCGCGACGGCACCTTCAGGTCGCTCGCGGGCTTCAACTACCGACTCTGGGCGGTCGGCGCGCTGGTCTCCAACGTCGGCACGTGGATGCAGCGCACGGCCCAAGATTGGCTGGTGCTCACCGAGCTCACGCACCACAGCGCGACCGCGCTCGGCACGGTGATGGCGCTGCAGTTCGGACCTGCGACTCTGCTGGTCCCGTTCACCGGCTACGCTGCCGATCGCTTCGATCGCCGTAGGCTCCTGCTCGCGACGCAAAGCACGATGGCGCTGCTGGCGCTCGGGCTCGGGCTGCTCACGCTACTGGGCTGGGTGAAGCTGTGGCACGTGTACGTCTTCGCGTTGGCGCAAGGCTGCACGACGGCGTTCGATGCGCCGGCGCGTCAAACGTTCGTTTCCGAGCTGGTGCCGGAGACGCGCATCTCGAACGCAGTGGCGCTCAACTCGAGCTCGTTCAGCGCGGCGCGCATGGTCGGTCCGGCGGTCGCGGGGCTGCTGATCGGAAGCGTTGGCTCGGGCTGGGTGTTCTTGCTCAACGCCGCTTCGTTCGTGGCGGTGATTGGCTCGTTGCTGCTCTTACGGGTGAACGAGCTCTACCGGCGGGAGCCCATCGCGCAGACGAATCGGGGCTTGGCCCAGGGTGTCAGTTACGTCTGGCACCGCCAAGAGCTGCGCGCAGTCATGACGATGGTGCTGCTGATGGCGACTTTCGGCTTCAACCTGCCAATTTTCATCGCCACGATGTCGGTGCGCGCCTTTGGCCGGGGCCCCAGCGAATACGGCTTGGTGTCGTCGCTGCTCGCGGCAGGCGCGTTGATTGGCGCGCTCCTTTCGGCCCGGCGCTCGCGCCCACGCGGCGCGCTGCTCGTCATCGGCGCCGCGTTGTTCGGCACCGGGCTCGCGCTCGCTAGCATCATGCCCAGCTTCCTGCTGTTCGGGCTCACTCTCACCGGCGTAGGCATCGCCGCGCAAACTTTCACCACCACCGCCAACGGCACCGTGCAGCTTGCCACCGAGCCGCACATGCGCGGTCGCGTGATGGCCATCTTTCTTGCGATTCAAATCGGCACGACGCTGGTTGGCGCGCCCCTCGTCGGCCTCGTCGCCGACCACTACGGGCCACGCTGGGCGATGGGGGTCGGAGCCCTGGCAGGTCTGCTCGCTGCGCTCGTCGGGGTCTCTCAGCTGCAAGTCAAGACGGCGCCGTTGGGCGACGGCTAGGGCGAGCGCGAGCGGGCGCGAGGCGGAAAACCCGCACCGTCGCTGCTCGCGCCCGTCCGTGACGATTTCGATGACGTGACGTCAGAACATCACGTTGCCTGAGCCGAGGTTGAAGTCGATGTTAGCCCCGATGGGGTTTCGGGCGGTTTCGACGCGCGAGACCGCGTTCGAGATGAAGCCACCTCGGGCCGATACGGACGCGGCGAGGGCGTTGGTGATCTCGGTGCGGGCGAGCCCGATTTGGTCGACGGTGACGGGGTAGAAAGGTTGCAACGGGGCGTGGCTGAGCACCGTCAACGCATCGTTCAACTCCGTGTCGGCCAGCTTGATCAGGCTGATCTGCAAAGCGCCGCTGTTCGTCCCGCCGAAGCGGGTGAACAGGGTGCGAGCGGCGCTGAGCCGTTGCTTCGCCAGATCGAGGTTGAACGCCACGTTGAGCGCGCGCAAAAACCGACCGATCGCGTTCCCCTCGTCGTTGGTGAAGGTGATCGGATTCGGAAAGCGCGGCAGCATGTCCTTGGCGGCTTGCGACGCCCCGAAGCCACCCGGATCGATGTAGAAGAACACCGCGCTTTCGATCTCGCTCGACAAGAAGAACGCATTGTTGTGAAAGAACGGCCCCGTATCGGCGGCCTCGATCAAGGACGGCGTGTTGAACGTGCCGTTACCGAAGGCATTCTTTTGACCTACGTTCGGGTCGGCGCTGAGACCATTCATGTTGGGCTGCGCCAAACCGACGCCGCCAAAGCCACCATCGAAGACGGGCGTACCGTCGGCGAGAATGCCGATGTCACCCAACGCAGGCGCAGTGCGGATCTCGGTGTCGAAATTGCGGCCCTTGCCGGTGTCTTGAAAGTTGGAGCCGGCGTTGAGGTGACAAAAATTGCAGCGCCCGCGGTTCGGATCGAGAAAGACCTGACGCCCCAAGTTCGCCACCGAGTCGAACAAGTTGACCTGGGTCAGGTCGAGCTCGCGCGTGCGACCGAGCGAGCGTTGGAACTCGTTCGTGAGATCGAGCTCGAGGGCCGTCGCCTCGCGAAAATCGACGCCGGCGACGCGCGCGAGCGTCTTGGTGTAGTGCTGCTTGATGGCGCCCTGCAGGAACGAGCGCAGCGAGCCGTCGCCGGGCGCGCCGTCACCACCCCAGCCGGTTCGCTCGCCGGGTGGAATGGTCGTCTTCGGGTCGGCCGCATCGGCCGACACGGTTTGACTCAACCCCAACGTGTGAGGGACCGAGCGCAAGATGAACTTTCGCGTCGGATCCTCGAAGCCATCGACGTTTTCGAGCACATTTCCTGAGGAAAAGAGCCCATTTTCGCTCTCCAGCTTGGCCAGCGCCGGATTGTTCTTAAACACGAACAGCGGGTCGTTCGGATTCTGTGCGAACAGCGCGGTCACGAAAGGCCCGTCGATGGTCGTGTTGTGCCCAATCGGATGACACGACGTGCACGTGCGTCCGTTGCCGCCAAACGTTTCCCGCGCGAAGATGTCGCCGCCCGCGCAAATGCGAGCGGTGATCAGCCCTGCCACCACGCGCGGATCTTGTGCACAAGCCGTGAGCCGATCTTGCCCGGTGAGCGCGCTCGACGAGCTGCCGATTGCCTCCCCTTCCGCGTCGGCAGCGCTGCTGCAAGCACTGGCGAGCAAGCCAACGCCGGCGACGGCGATAATCGAAAGACTGGATATTCTACGAAACATTCTTTCGCTCCTTTGATCGCTGGTCCGTCAGCGACACACCTTCAGCTACACTCCGCCCGGCGACGCACGTCGGTCCGCGGACAGCTCCGCCACCACTCCGGGTTCGAGAGTTAGAGCCGAGCGCCCTCGCCATCCTTCGGAGCGGCCCAAAGTTTTTTTGTCGCAAACCGATGCTGCCCACCCCCGTCCGTGCTCGGCCTAACGGCCTGCGCGCGGCCGACCCCTCCCAAAGCTGTGCTCGCCTGCGGCTGCGCGCAGCAGGGAGGGGTCACCGCCGCGCGACATTTCCACGGCAACGCTCGCAGGCGTTGGCTCGCAAGATGCGACGGCGAACGCAATCAAAGCGCGACGGTCGGCGCCGCCATTTCGTTCGGTGCGCGCGGTGTGTCGTCAGGTGATTGCAGCGGCTCTTCGATCGGTTCGGATGGAGGCAGAACGTCAGGATCTTCACGCGGCGGGGGCGTTTCCGCGGGCGGGGGCACAACGTCGGGGTCTTCGCGCGGCAGCGGCGTCTCCGCGGGCGGAGGCTCGATGGGCGTTGGCTGCGGTCCTGGAGGCTGTCCGGGCGGGATGGGTTGAGTCATGTGATGATGCGCGTTGCGAGACGCATGCCAGGCTTCGGCGCGCTTGCACGCGGGCGCGGCGCCAAAGCGGGCTAGCGGCTTTCGCGCATGACCACACGTGACATGAGGCAAAAAAGCGACCACTCGCGCGGATGCGGCGGTCAATAGCGGCGGAGGACAGCCCACTCCGGATCCGATTTGACCGACAGGGACGTTTCCCAGTGGCCGTGGGCGGCGCAGTAGCTTTCGATTTCTTGCTGGATGGCTGCGCTGGAGTCGGCGTGGAAGTGGGCGACGCGCTTGCCGGCGAATGTCTCGTGGCCGATCCAAACCGCACGGTGCGAAAGCTCCGCGATCAGGCCGTCTTCGAGCGCATTGAGCTCATCGCCTTCTTCTGCGCCGTGTAGGCCGTTCTCGTCGGGCTCCCTCCAGCTTCGCCCAGCGGATGCACCGAGGCAAGCCGCGGCGCTGCACTAGTTGGTCGGCTCGGGCTCGTCTTGAAGGGCGGTCCAGAAGTCGTTCGTCACGAAGGTCCCGCCCGCCAGAATTTCCCAGCCGGTTTGGATGCTGGTCAGGTAATCGGTGCTCAGGATCGAGCCGTCCTTCACGTAGAAGTCGATGACCTCTTTCAGATCGAGGGTCATGTCGTCGACGCCCATGTCGTTGCCATTCACCGGCGTCGCGAACAGCTCGATCACGATCCGCGAGCCTGATTTCAGGCCCGTGTTCTTGTTTTCGCGGAAGGTGATACCGCCGAACGTGTGGGTGACGGCCGTCTCACCGCCCGACTCTTTGTCTTGCTCGTATTTGTCTGGGTCGACCACGCGCTGCTTGATCATCAAGTTGACGGGCGCCGTGCCCCGTCCGGGGCTGGCCGACTCGTGAAAGTAAATGTCCCAGAGCGCGTAATGACGCAGCGGTGTGCCGGAGACGCTCATCTTCCAGCGGATCTTCGCTTTCGTCAGCGCAGATACTTGAATGGGTAGACCGCTGTTCGGATTCTGAAAACCGGCGGTGCCGACGACCCAACCCCGCGCCATGTCCGGGTAGCTCTTCACCGTGCCGGAGTTGACGGTATCTTCCGACGCCGCGTCGACGCCCCAACAGCGAGAATTGACCGCCCAAAGCGTCAGCGCACCGGAGCCGGTGGCCTTCGCGTTCCAGAAATTTTTACGCAAGAAATTCGGACCGAAGTCTTTGCTGGCGTAGTTGTCGGCGCTGTCGGTCCAGGTCGCTAGGGACTTGTTACAGTTGGGATCAATACCGCCGCCGCCCGCCGCACCACCGTTGCCGCCGCCGACCGAGCCGCCGCTGCTGCCACCCGAGCCCGAGCCCGTCCCTGCAACGCCGACCGTACCGCTACCGGATACGCCACTGCCACTGCTCCCGCCGCTAGCCACACCGCCACCAGCGCCGGCGGTCGCTACCGCCGACGTGCCCGCAACGGCGCTGCTCGAGCCTGCCGCGCTGTTGGCGCTGCCGGCGCTCCCACCGGGCGGCGCGTCTCCGCCGGAATTGGATGAGCCCGAGCAAGCGCTCGACGAAGCCGCGAGGCTCAGAAAGAAAACGTTCCGCAACTGCGTGGCGCGCGCTCGCACGATCGAAGCTCCATCTTGGTGACTGGCCGAGCGGCGTGCTCGGTGTCTCGGTTCGCTTGCGCTGCAACGCGCTCGCTCCGAATGCCGTGCACTATTGCTCAGCCCTTCCCGCAGGCAAGCCACGACAACTGGATCGGTCGCCGATTCAGCAGCACACGCCTCCCCTCGCTCCAGGCACAGCAGTAATTTCCCCGAGCAACCGCGAAGCGCCCGCGCACCCAACGCAGCTGCGCTGCCGCGCCACACCGTTTGGATGGCGATCTTAACTGCGCCGCGGTTTCTCGCGTGCGCTCAGCGGCGGCGTTCGATTCGACGATGCGCGAAATGAAGTCGTCACCGTCGAAGGTGGCCGTCACGTAGAGCAAACAAGTGAAGGTCCCCCGCCGGTCGAATCAGAGATGACTTCGCGTGCGAAGTCATTCTGGCGCGAGGGAAGGGCGGCGGTCCGTGGCACTCCAGGCCGGAAAAAAGTCTGCCGGCCGTGTCGATTTCGCCGGGCGCCGTTCGTCGCGGGATCGAACCGGGCCCGTTGCCTGGACCCAACCCTGAAAATCACTGGAGAAACTGCCATGTCCAAGCTCACGCTCACCACGTTTTTGACCCTCGACGGCGTCATGCAGGCCCCCGGAGGCCCGCCGGAGGACACGAGCGGCGGCTTCAACCACGGCGGCTGGTTGCCTCCCTATTTCGCTCCCGAGCTGGGCGCATTCGTGGTCGACGTGTTCGAGCGCGCCGACGCCTTCTTGCTCGGCCGCGGCACGTACCAGATCTTCGCCGGGCACTGGCCGCGCGTGACCGATCCCAATGACCCCATTGCGTCGCGCCTGAACCGGCTGCCAAAGCACGTCGCGTCGAGGACCCTCGAGAAATTCGACTGGAACAACTCGTCGCTGGTGCGCAACGTGGTCGGCGAGGTGGCCGACCTGAAACGCCGCTACGACCGTGAGCTGCAAGTGCACGGCAGCGCCGGCCTCGCCCAGACTCTGCTCGAGCACGACCTCGTCGATGAGCTCAACCTGCTCGTCTTCCCCATCGTGCTCGGCACCGGCAAACGTCTATTCGGCAACGGCACCGTGCCGAGCGCGCTCGAGCTCCAGGGCTCGCGCACGTCGAGCACCGGCGTGATCATGGCAACCTACCGCCACTCCGGACGCCCGAAGTATGGGTCATTCATGCTCGATGGCTGAGGTGCGCCGGGGCCCCCCATCGCCCCCGTATTAGCTAGCCCTGCGACTTTGCCGCCGATTCCGAGGCACGACCGGCCCGCGGGTCGCCGAAGGCCGCGCGCCATCGTATGCTTGTCGTCGATGGCGCGAACCGGCCTGCTCCTGCTCGGCGGTTTGGTCAGCGTCGGAGCTTGCGCCACGCTCGAGCTTTCACTGCAGCCTCGACCGCCAGCTCACGCCGCCAAGCCAGCGCCGGCCCCGCGAGCGCTCGCCCGCGCAACTCCGGCGGCATCCGCATCCCACGCGCCCTGCCCACCCGAAATGACGCTCGCGGGAGGCGCCTGTATGGATCGCTACGAAGCCCACCTCCTCGTGCGGGGCAACGACGGCGCGCTCGTTCCGCACCCGCCCTTCACGTCGCCGAACGAGGGTTGGTTCGTCGCGGCGGCAGAGGCTGGCGTCAAGCCTCAGGCATACATCGACCAGGTGCAGGCAGCGGACGCCTGCGCGCACGCCGGCAAGCGGCTGTGCTCGCTGAGCGAATGGTATCAAGCGTGTACCGGCACGGAGGGGACGACCTATCCGTATGGTGCGCGCTACGAGGCGGGACGCTGCAACGTCGGTAAGCCCCATTTGTTGACCATGCTTCACGGCGCCAACCCGCAAGGGTGGAGCTACTCGGACTTCAACGACCCCGCGATGTCGGCGCGGCCCGGATTTTTGGGGCTGACGGGCGAATACGCGGGCTGTGCAGGGCCGAACGGCGTGCACGACCTGGTCGGCAACCTGCACGAATGGGTCGCAGACCGCGTCGACGCGACGCTTCGGCGCAAGCTGCCGCTGCCCGCCATCGTGTCGCGCCGCATCGGTCGAAAATCGGGCAACGGCATCTTCATGGGCGGTTTCTACAGCACTCGGAACGAGCACGGCGCGGGTTGCACGTTCGTCACCGCGGCTCACGAGCCGCGCTACCACGACTACTCCACCGGCTTCCGTTGCTGCCGCGATCCCGACGCTTCCATTCCCGCCTCATTTCGTGAAACAACGAAGAGTGCCTCAGACTAGCCAGCGCATCGTCGCAGTCGGTGACTTGAACGCGGCCTACGACGCATTGGTCGAGATCTTGCGCGGCACGAAGCTGATCAATCGGCGGCTGGAGTGGACGGGCGGACGGGCGGAGCTGGTCCAGCTGGGCGACATTTTCAATCGGGGCGACGGCGCCACGCAGGCACTGACGTTGCTGCTTCGTCTACGCCGTGAAGCGCCCCGGCACGGCGGGCGCGTGACCGTGCTGCTCGGCAATCACGAAGCCATGACGGCGCTGCGCCACGAGGGCTACTGCACCGAAGGTGAATACCTGGCCTTCGCGACCGCAGCCGAGCGGCGCGCCTGGCCCGCTCGCGTGCAGCGAGCACTGCGACGCCTGGTCCGACAGCGCTCGCGAGGTGTGCTGCTGCCGATCGAGCCTCGGCTCGAAGCTTGGAAAATCGAGCATGTGCCCGGCCGCGCGGCGCTTCGGCGCGCGCTCGGTCCGCGCGGCCAGCTGGGGCGAGCCTTGCGCGCCTTGCCGGTCGCGCACGTGAGCCAAGGCTCGCTGTTCGTTCACGCCGGTCTACTCCCGTCCTGGGCCAAGCTCGGCCTCGAAGGTCTCGATCGGCTTGCGGAGCAAGAATGGGCCGAAGGGCGCCGAGGTCTGTGGACGCTGCCGAAGACCGGCCTTTTTCGCAGCGGCTCCGGTCCGCTGTGGGATCGCAGCTTGGTGCGAGGCGGAGCCGAGGCCCGCCGCGCGCTGACTCAGTCGTTGGCGTTGATGGGGGCAGAGCGCATGATCGTCGGGCACACCCAGACCGCCTCCCTCGCTGGCGGCCGCGAGGGGCGCATTCACGTTCAGGCGGGTGGGCGGTTGGTTTCCGTCGATGTCGGCCTTGCCTCCGGTCCCCTCGCGCCGCGGGCCGCGCTCGTTCTCGAAGGCCCAACCGGCTACGAGTGGACTCCGCTTGGCACGCGCCTGCTTTGGAACGGGGCCGGCGCGCGAAAGCGACGCTGAAGTAGAGTCGTCGGCGATGTTCCGAACCAGCACGGTGCGATGGGTGTGGCCCGTACTGGGAGCCACGAGCTTGAGTGGCTGCGCCGCCGGGTCCAGCCCGGCCGGAAGCGCGTCAGCAAACCAAGCGCAAGAGTGCGCGGTGCAATTGCCGCCAACACAAGCGCAAGCCGCAGCGCCCGCACCCACCTCGACGCCGATCCGGGCCGCGCGCGAGTCGCAGCTGGTGGTGCACGCCGAAACGCCTTTGAGCACGCTTTCACTCGCGCTCGAGCAGCGCATTCAAAAACGCCTGGCTGAAGGCCACTTCGGCATCGGTCCAGGCGGCACCGTGAATTACCGCGTCGAGCGCGGTGCCTTGTCACTTGCGGTCACTTCGACCTCGCTGGTGATTGAAGCGCCGGTGAGCGCTCGGGCCGAGGCGTGTCGCGGCCAAGGCTGTTACGCTTCGTGTGAGCCGAACGCGGTGGTGCGCGCCTCGGTTCCGTTGCTGCTCGGTCCCGACTACCGCTTCGAGCCCAGCACGACTTCGCTCCGTTTCACGCGTGGTTGCCAGGTGCACGCGCTCGGCGGGCTGTTGACCATCGATCTCACGCCGACGCTCGAGTCGCAGCTGCAGCCCGAGCTTGCCAAAGTCTCGCGCCAAATCGATCAACAACTGCCGGACATCCGCGCCGACGTCGAGCGCGCTTGGACGGAGCTCGCGACGCCGCGACCTTTGCCCCTCAGTGGCTGCCTGCTGCTGCAGCCGCGCGCCATCGTCCAGGGGGCGCTCACCCCGTCGACCACCGCCCTGCGCGCGAGCTTCGCCGTGCTCGCCACGCCCGAGCTCCGCAGCCAGTGCGGCGACGAAGCCCCGCCACTGGCGCGCGACCTTTCGCTTCCGGAAGAGGGCGCCGTGCTGCTGGGCATGGTGACACCGCTCGAGGACTTCGAGCGGTCCTTCTTGGCTGCCGCTCCGGTGTCCGCCTCGCAACGGAGCCTCAAGATCACGGGCGCACGCGTGGCGGCCCGCGCCAGTGACGTCGACGTCACGCTCGAGCTGAGCGGCGACGTGTGCGGAACGACGACCGTTGGCGCCGTTCCCGATTTCTCCGGCAACGGCGCGTCCGTCGCGCTCGCGCACCCCACGCTCGGCAGCGGCGAACGCGCGCGATGGAAGGCCGCCGGAATCGACAGCCAAGCGCCGGTGAGCGCGCTGATTGCCTCGGCTCGCGTCACGCCCCTGCTCTCCGTCTCCGCTCTCCGCGACGCGGCACCCGCGCTCGCGCAAGCGATGTCAGTACCCTCCCTGCAGGTGAGCGCCCACGTCTCGTCAGCGCGCGCCGCCGGAGCCGCCGCCCGCGGCAACGACCTCATCGCGTGGGTTGAAGCGCGCGGCAGTGTCACGCTCCGCCCGACGTTGCGCTGAAGTGAGCGCGGGCCCGGGCGGATGCGTGCAGCGTGCAGCGTGCAGCGTGCAGCGTGCAGCGTTTGCGCGGGCGCGGCGGGCGGGCGAGGGGCGCGGGCGCGGGGGGATGCGTGCAGCGTGCAGCGTTTACGCGGGCGCGGCGGGCGGGCGAGGGGCGCGAGGGCGGGCGCGGGGGGGGCGGAGAAACGAAGCAACTGAGCCCACGCGGCACCGATAAGGGGCATGGCGGAAGTAGCGGGGGCGGAGAAACGACGAAGGACGCTCGATCCCAGGATCGACCTCGTCTTCTCCTTGTTGTTCGGGGCGGAGCACAACCGGCGGTTGCTCATCGCGCTCCTCAACGAGGTGCTCCGTCCCGCGACGACCATCGAGTCGGTGGAAGTCCTGCCGGCGCGACCCGAAGCCTACGACATCGAAGACAAAGTGGTCTTTTTGGACCTAAGGGTACGCCTCGACGGTGGCGAACAAGTCGACGTCGAGATGCAGACTCGACGCCACGTCGCGCTGCGACCGCGGGTTCTCTTCTACTGGGGTCGCCTGTACACCGGGCAGCTGCAGCGCGGGGAGCCGTACTCGGGCTTGCAACGCTGCGCCGTGGTGCTGATTGCGGACTTCGTCGAGCTCGCCGCCCCTCACTTTCACTCGGTATTTCAAGCAAGAGAGCGGTCGAGCGGCGAGCTGCTCACCGACCACTTCGAGCTGCACGTGCTCGAGCTGCCCAAGCTTCGGCACGCCCGAGTTGGAATGGACGAGCCCGGGCTGGCCGCCTGGTGTAGATTTCTCGCAGCTGAAACGGACGAAGAGCTCGAGGCATTGGCCATGCAGTACCCAATCCTAAAAGACGCAAAGGACGCTCTCGAGAAGCTCAGCGCCGATCCTGAAGCACGAGAGCGAGCCGAACGGCGCGAGATAGAGCTCAAGCTATACGAGTACGGCGCCGCTACTATTCGCGCTGAGGGGCGCGTCGAAGGACGCGCTGAGGGGCGCGTCGAAGGACGCTTTGAAGGCAAGCAGACGGCGTTGTTGGACCTGCTCACCTTGAAATTTGGCGAAGTGCCGTTGGAAGCACGGACGCGACTCGATACGGCAACCGAGAGCGACCTCGATTGTTGGCTCAAACGAGTACTATCTGCGGAGAAACTCGACACCGTCTTCCGAAACGACGGCTGACCGCGCCGCGGACATCAGCGAGCAGCGTGGGCTGGCGCAGCGCGCGCAGTGGCGCGCGCGCTCAGACGCACGCGCAACGCGCCCCGCGCAGACCGAACGCTGCACGCTGACCCTCGCTCAGCGCCCAGCGCCCGGTATCGCTTCCAATAGCCGACGCGCTGTCTCGGCTTCATCGAAGGGCTCCCCACCGCCGGGCAGGTGCTCACAGCCGTGGGTGTCCGGGCCCGGTTCCAAAATCGTCCAGCCGATCGGGCTGACGAGGATCGCAGCGTCGCAGTCTTTCGGATGTTCTTCGTTGAACGCTCGAACCTGTTCCGCGATCCGAGCCAGCGACGGTGGACCAGTCACCCAAACAACCTTCGACATAGCGCGCAAAGCCTAGCATCGCGGTCGCCGACCGCGACGAAACTACCACCGTCACGACCACGGCAACGACCACTGTCACGGCAACGACCACTGTCACGACCACGACCACGACCACGACCACTGTCACGACCACGACCACTGTCACGGCCACGACCACTGTCACGGCCACGACCACTGTCGCGGCCACGACCTCTGCCACCGTCGCGACCGCGACGTCGCGTCGACGCTATTGGTTGATCTCCGCCTCGACGAGCTGGGCCAACAGCGTGAGGGACTCTTGCCAGCCAAGGTAGCAAGCTTCCACGGGGATGGCGCTGGGGATGCCTTCCTGCACGACGGTCAGCTCGGTGCCGACGGACACCTTCTTGAGGGACACCGTGGTCTGCATCTGACCGGGCAGGTTCGGGTCGTCGAACTTGTCGCTATGGCGAATGCGCTGGTTGGGTACGAGCTCGAGAAACTCGCCGCCGAACGAGTGGCTGTGGCCGGTCGTCAGATTGGTGAAGGACATCTTGTAGGTGCCGCCGACCTCGGCCTTGATGTGGTGAACTTTGCCGGTGAAGCCGTGCGGTGGCAGCCATTTCGCCATCGCGTCGCCATCGAGGAACGCTCGGTAGATCCGTTCGGCGGGTGCACGAAGTACGCGGTGTAGCTTGACGGTATTTTCGGCCATGATTTGCTTCTCCTCAACTGGTTAATGAGCGGCCGCCGCCTCGGGGCGAGCAACCTGTTTCTACAATGACGACGAGCCAGCGAAGGCCCGATCGACATCGCCGCGCAACTTTCGACCGAAAAGAATTCGGGGCACTTTTGCCCAGACGGACGGGCGAGTCACAACTGGCCATGCAGTCGCTGCTACGGAATGCCCGGACGGATATTGAGCGGGGTTTGCAGCAGGGGGCGCCACGATTCACTGATGAAGCGCTGGATGTGGGTCTTCGGGCGCACGAGGCTGTACGAGTATTTCGCCTTCCAGCAGGCAATGGACCTCCGCCAGAGCCACGCTGGTGAGCGCGTAAGCTCGCTGGCTTGCATTCGAGCGCGTGCGATACAATCTCGCGTGGCCCCCATCACGACGCGCGCGTTGCTTTACGGCTTGTGCCTAGCGCCCTGCGCGCCGCTCGCTTGCGGCGGTCGTAGCCAAAATCAGCCGGCGGCAACCGCCGGCACGGGCGGCGCCACCTCGGCCGCAGGCGGCAGCGCGCAGGGCGGAACGGCCCAACCCGGAAGTACCAGCGGCGCTGCCGGAACCCTCACCATCATCGACGACACCTGTGACCGGCGTGCCGCTAGTGAAGCCGCATGCCGCGCTAAGATCGGCGAGACGTTCGTAGACTTCAAGTTGGGCGCTCATCAGGGCCGCTACACGCACGGCTGCGATCCGCAATGCGGTGACCGAGAGGGGCCAGAGTCCAGCGCCGATTTTGAAAAAGGCTCCAACTCTTACATCACGGCCTGCGAGGTTGGCCCTATGGTCACACTCACGTTCGAGCACGACACGGGCCCTTCCGAGATTGGGTTCTATCTCGACCGAGATTCTCCAGCCGGAACGACGTACACGTTGAGCGGCTGGGCAGTGCAGCCGTTTGCGGCTGGCTCCAACGTGTTCGTCGGCACGGCCCAAGCCGTGAACGTTGTCGATGCGAGTGACGCCGGGACGCTGGAGCTCAGCTACAGCGTCTGTCCCTGAGGGGGTGAGGTCGCGTCGCTCGTGGGGCCAAGGTGGCTACTTCGGCGCGGCGAGCCAGCTCAGGGCTTTGGTTTCGTCGCTGAAGACTTTGGCGTTGGCGCCGTCTTCGCGGGTGATGCGGCCGACTTGCAGCTCTCCGACGGGTGTTTGCACCAAGATGGCGACGGCGGCGAAACCCCGCATCAGCTGGCTCCGCCGCGTCGCCATCGCGCGTTCGAACTCGGCATCATTGCGACCGGGCGCAGCGCGAAGGTCGATGAGTAACCGCATGCGCTGCCGATCGAGAGTGTCGAGCGCGAGGATTGCCTGATCGAAGCCGGCGGTGACGTCTTCGACACTCTCGGACCGTTGGCCGCTGCGCGTGACGCGCGCCAAGCCGCGCAAGTGGTCGACGCTCACGGAAACGAATGCATTGCCAACCAGCTGATTCACGGACGCGGTCGAAGACTAGCACGATGACGTCGTTTCGTCCCGCTCATCATGCGCACCTACCCGCGCGTCAGCTTCCACAACATGGGCAAGATGCGATTGAGCAGCGCGGTTGCCGGCTCTCCGTCTGCACGCTTGACGATGCCCCAAGCCACCGCAAGCCGCACCGCCGCGCGCGTCTCCCCCGCACTGCCCGCCGCCGAATGAAAGCGAGCGCGACGATTGCCTGGGTCCGAGTACTCCGCCTCGCCAATGTTGAGCACCACGCTACTCGCCGCGCGCTGAATCTGCTCCGCCAGATTTTTGTCTCTCGCCTTGATACGCGGCATCAACGGCCGAAGCGTCTCAATCAGCTCAATGCTCAATTCCGCAACGATGAGTGGCATGGTTCTTACTCCCTTTCGGCCCGCACCCCATGCGAGCTTCACCCCCTTCCTCCACAGGCGCGCGCAGGCGGGGTCCAGGCTGCGAGCGGTCCCCCGCTCGCACCGGCGCAGCCGGCGCGCAGCGGCCTGGACGCCGCCGAGCACGCCGGTACGATCAACAAGCAAGCGAAACGGCCTCCTCCCCTCCCCGATCACCGTCACAAGCTCGGCGAAGCCGGCGTCCCTGCCACCACCACCACCACCAACACGGTCTCGACCACGACCACGACCACGAGCCCGGCGAAGCCGGCGTCACGATCACGATCACGACCACCGTCACGACCACGACCACGACCACGACCACGACCACGACCACCAAGACCTAGTTCCGCCACAGAAGCTTCTGCAAGTAAAGCTGCACGTCGGCAGCCCCCCGCTCTGAGACGGCTCGCGCGAGCGTCAGCGTGCAGCGTTTGCGCGTGCGCGGTGCGTGATGTGCGAGCGCGTCCGGGAGCGCGTCCGCGGTATGCGGCAACGACCTACGCGGCTTCGACCCGCGCGCGATACGCGTCGACCGTCTTCTGCCACGCCGCACGTGCGGTGCACCTCTCGCGGTAGGCGAGGAGATTTGCGAATGGCGCCAGCATTTCGCGGCGAGTTCCGGCGTCGAGCACGTGGCACATCAGGATGTCGGCGACGGTGAAATCGTCGGTGGCGATGTATTCGCGGTTGCTGAGCCAGCCATCGAGTTGCTTCAGCCGCATCTCCGACCAGCCTTGCAGCGCGTCGCTCGGTTTGGTGCCCTTCCCGCCGCTCAAGTTGACGAACCAGAGCGAGAGCAGCGGCATCTCGATGGTGGTCAGGGCGGTGAAGCACCAGCGCAGCACCTGCGCCTCGCCGGAGAGCTCGCGCGGCATCAGCTTGCCGCTCTTGCGCGCGAGGTAGAGCAAGATTGCGCCGGATTCGGAGACCACGACCCCGTCGTCATCGATCACCGGGATTTGGCCGAACGGGTTCAGCGCGCGGTACGCGGGTGAATCGAGATCGTGGTTGGGGTGGTCCATTCCGACGATCTCGTAGGGCAACCCCAGCTCTTCCAGCGCCCACAGCACGCGCAAATCGCGAGTGTTGCCGTGCGCTCCCTTGTTCACGCGAGCAAAGCCGTACAGCTTGACCATGCGCGCAGCCTAGCGCGACCGCTCGCGGATAACCCCCGATGCTGATACGCGATGGTGAATGGGTGAGGGCGTGGCAGGAATGCCTCACGAGGCGGTTGCACCGCGCCGAAATCTCGAAGTTCGGGCTTCAACCAGCGCGAAGGCTCGTGGCAGACTCGCCGTCAACCCTAGGCATTCTGCGGCACACCATGATCACACTCTACGGAATCGGCGACATCTTCGAAGGCGGGCACGGAGAGACGAAGGATCTGCGCGTGCAGTGGGCGCTCGAAGAAGTGGGTTTGGATTACCGCTTCCACGCGCTCGACCAGACCGCCGGGGATCTGGAAAGCGAGTCGTACTCTCGGATCAGTCCCTTCCACCAGGTGCCGGTCATCGACGATGACGGGTTCGTCGTCGCCGAGTCGGCGGCCATTTTGCTTTATGTCGCCGAGAAAGCGGGCCGGCTCATCCCGAGTGACGTCAAGGGGCGGACGACGGTGATGCAGTGGTGCTTTGCCGCCGTCAGCACGATTGCGCCGACGCTCCAGTGCATCGAGACCATCATCATCTTCGACGAGGACAAGAGCGCGACCAAAGTGCTCGAGGCGACGCGGCAGCTGGCGGGCCGCTGGTTTGGCGATCTCGAGCGTCGCCTCGAAGGTCGCGAGTGGCTCGCGCACACCGAGTTCACGGTGGCCGACATCGCGATGGCGTCCGTATTGCGCACCATCCGACAAATGGACTTGATGGATCCCTTTCCCCGCATCAAGTCGTACTACGAGCGCTGCCATGCGCGCCCCGCTTGGCAGCGCACCCTCGAGCTCGCCGCCGAGCGTCTGGAGATGACCGTCGACCAGCTCCGTTAGGCGGCTGTCGCGGGGTGCGCCCGCAGTACTACTGGCCGACCGCTGGCGTGCGGGCCGAGCGGGCCGCCAAGTACTCCGCATAGCCTCGCCAGTTCGGCAGGCCGGCGGTGAGCCGGGGCATGGCCGCGCGCAGGGCGATTTGCATGCGCTGGTTCAGGTTGTGGCCGGATAGGGGGTCTCCGGCCGTGAAGGCTTCGATGCCGGCTCGGCTGAGTCCGCCCTGCACGCTGTGAGCAGTCGTGAAGCACGCTGGCGAGCCGCACACGATCATCAAGCGCGTGGTCCCGGCCGAGCGCAGCTTCTGTAAGAACGCCGTGTCTCGGAGCAAATTGTAGCCGCCCTCAGCCAGGGCCACGACCGGAAAACGGGCGCGTTCCTCGAGCAGCACGGTGCCGGCCATGGTCGCCCCCTGGCTGAAGCCGGCGTAGATGGTGGGACCGTCGGCAATGTACGGACCAAAACGGGCGCGAGCCGCGTCAATCGCGGCCTGCACGCGACGCGCGATCGTGCTCGGGGAATCCCACGCGAAGCGCTGCGAGTCGAACTTCAGCCCTTGAGGACAGACCACGAACGGGTACTCGTTCGCGCCCAATCGCCAGCCTCCGCACGCCCAGTCGGGTCTGTCGCCGGCGCCATGCACCGCGACCATCAAAGGCCGCGGCTCGCGTATGCCGATCGGCGGCATGACGTAGACGACGTTGCCGTCGGCCAGGGTGAGCGGCTCGACCCAGTTGGCGTTCAACGGAGGCAAAGCCTCTGGCGGCGCCGCCGAAGGCGCTTGTGCCGTCGCCGAGGGCGCGCCCGGCGTCGCTGCACCAGAACCGGGCGGGGCCGCCGTCGCCCGTTCGTTGCTCGCCTGGCTCGGCGCCCTTCGACAGCCAACGCCCAGGCCAAAGAGCAAGCTCGCGATTACCGCGAGTCTCCGTCGTGACGAGAGACTCGCTTGTCGGAGGCGATTGGCATTCACTCGGTTTGGCTCCAGAGGCTGAATTCCGCCAAAATCGTAGCAGAGCTGCGAGTGGGAATGGCGTTTACACTCGCGCACCTGGTACTCCATTCTGCGCCAGCCGCGCCACCGGCGGCCAAGCTTGGCGCGGCGCTCCGAGCCAGCCGCGGCCCGCTTTTCGCTAGTCACCGCCCTGATGCTCGGCTCGAACGAGACAACGCGTGTGTCGCGAGAGACGCGCGGCGTAGTTGCGATCACTTCGGCGCGCGCCGACCGGCACCGTGTTGCGCTGGCGGGGCCGAGCGGGTTCCACCGCCGGCAGCCTCAAATCGAACGATTCGCCCTATTTCGTTGTGGACCCTGTGGGCAAAAGCAACGCGCGCCAATGCGGGAAGCCCGCGCTCGGTCGGGTCACTCGTCGAGCTTTGCCCTCGAGCGCTCGACGCGTGACTCAGTCGGCATCGCCTTCAAAAACGAGACATCGCCGCAAAACGCCCCGGCGCTTACTGCCAGCGGCCGCTCGCGCTCGCACTTGCTGAAGAGTCGAAGACTCGGAAGAGGCGCGGCGGCGCGAGCGACGCGAGAACACGAGCGTGGACCGCGACGCTCGTTGCCAAAATTACTTGCTACGACGAACGGCAGTCTGCATGATTATGGATCTCGTCAGCAGAGGGATGCTGACCATCAGTCAGATCGCGACCCGAAGAGCTCGAGCGCCACTAGCGCGCCGGGCCTGAACGAGGCCGAATTCAAGCGAATTTACGGAACCATGACGCGTTCCAGCAGGGAGGTACTGCGTGCCAACCATCATCAATGATTGCTCAGAAGAAGTACGCGTCGGTCAAATGCTCGGACGCTACGAGCTCCTCATGCCCATCGCAAAAGGCGGAATGGGCAATGTTTGGGCGGCGCGCCTCAAGGGCACGCGCGGCTTCCGTAAGCTGGTCGCCATCAAGACCATCCTGCGCGCTGCGGAGAACGCGCACCTGGAGCAGATGATGTTCCAGGAAGCGATGCTGGCCTCCCAGATCCACCACCCCAACGTCGCCGAAACGTTCGAGCTCGGCGAGCACGAGGGAACTCTATATCTGGTCATGGAGCTGGTCACCGGCGAGTCCCTCCGCTTCATTTTGCGCGAGGCGCAGGCTCACGGTGGTATCCCACTCACCGTCAGCGTCAATCTCGTCGGCCAGGTCTGTCGCGGGCTCGCCGCCGCGCATGACTTGCGCGACGAGGACGGGCAGCGGGTGGGCCTGGTTCACCGTGACATCTCTCCACCAAACGTGCTCGTCACCGACGCCGGCACGGTGAAAATCGTCGATTTCGGCGTGGCCACGACCGCCTCGAGCGTGACCTACGGGTCGGGCGAGATCAAAGGCAAGATTTCGTACCTCGCGCCCGAGCAGCTGCGCGGTGAGCCGCTCGACGCACGGGTCGACGTCTTCGCCACCGGCATCTTGCTGTACTTGCTCACGGCGGGTCGGCACCCGTTTCGTTGTGCGTCGGAGTCCGCCACGATCGCGCGCATCCTATCCACGGCTCCGGCCGCTCCGCCTTCGTCCTTCGTGGAGAGCTATCCGGACGCCTTGGAGCAGGTGGTGATGCGGGCGCTGGACAAGACCCGGGAGACACGCTTCCCCTCCATCACCGAGTTGCTGGAGGCGCTCGAGAACGCCGTCCCGTCGGCGTTTGGACCGCGCGCGGACGAGATGGTCGCGAGCTACGTTCAAAAGTTGACGAAAGATCGGTTGCAAGAACGCCGCTCGACTCTGCGCATCGCGGAGGAATGGGCGGAGACGTCCAGCTCCCGGCACTCGGTCAGCTCACTACCGGCGGTGACGGCGAGCTCGGCGCCCGCTGCGAAGCCTTCGCGCGCCGCCTGGTTCGGAGCGGGCGGGGTTTTGACGGGTTTGGCGGTCGCCGCGGTGGCCGCAACTGTGTACTTACGCGCGCCAACGGATGTGCCGGGCGCCGCGGCTGGCGCGCCAATCCGGGTGGAAGTGCCCTCGACCTCCGACCACGTGCCTTCCGTTACCGGACCGGCTTCCCCGCCGCTCGAGGAGTCGTCGCGACCGAGCTCGGCCGTGAAGGCGCCCGAAGCCGCTTTGCCGGCGGCCGTGGTCGATAGCGCGCCACGCCTCGAAGACAACGTTGCCAGGCGTACGAGACCGGACCCTTCCGAGCGCGAAGCTCGCAAGCGCGACACCGCAACGGAGTCGCCCGAAACCGAAGCCGTTGCCGAGCCCACTTCGCAGGACGCCGACGTTCCCGCGCTGGCCGCCACGCCAGATCCGGCGCGCGTCGCCGGCCCTCCGATCGTCACCGCCGCTCTCGCGCCGGTCCCGATGATCGTGCCGCAGCCGCGGCCACCTGCTTCCACGGGGCCACGACTCTTGGCCTCCAAGCTTGGCCAACGCCAGTTGCTCACGAACCCGAGCTCCAAAGCGGTGAGAGTGCCACCAGCGCTGCGACGCAGCAGCCAAACCTTCAGCGCCACCGTCAACATCTGTGTCGCCCCCAGCGGTGAAGTAACGAAGGTCGACGTTCTGCGCTCGGCCGGCCCGGCGCTGGACCCTCAGATAGTCGACCTGCTCTCGCGCTGGCGGTACCGTCCACTGCTGGAAAGCGGACGAGCCACCCCGTTTTGCTATCCGCTCAAGTACCAGGTGGAGTCGGAATAGGCTGCCAACGCTGCGACCCATGGGGCAAAAGCCGGAGTCGGAGGCAAATTTTCAGCCACGCCCGATCAACGTAGCGCGTGATAAAGCGAACGGATCCCCGCCACTCAACGGCGTGCCTACGCGACTCCAGAGACTGAAGCGAGCGTTGCGTCTTTCGATAGCGGTCGGGGTTCTCGCCGGTCTAGCTGCCGCGGTCGGCGCTTGCGGTGGCGACGACGACGATGCATCGAGCGGCGGCCCCGGTGGCACGAGCGGGATCGTGCTAGTCGGCGGCTCCGGGGGCGGCAACGCTGGCGATACCGCAAGCAGCGCTGGCGATACCGCAACCTCCGGGGAAGCGGGCAAGCCCACCACCGCGGGGGGCGCGGCAGGCGGAGAGCCCGCGATCGGCGGCGGCTCGACTGGTGGCACATCCGGGAGCGGTAGCTCCAGTGGTGGCAACAACGGCCTCTATCTGCCCTGCGCCTCCCAAGCCGACTGCAAGCAGTACGGTGGCGGCAAAATCTGCTGCTCGACCAGCAGCATGCGTTTCTGCACCAAGCAGAGCGCCTGCACTGGTGACGTGCTGCCCTAGCCGCCGCGCACGCCCCATAAGACAACGTCCCGCGACTCGACTATGGTTGGGCGGGCGACGAGATGCAGAGCATTGCCTATCGCAAAGGGGACGCCACCGCGCCGGTAGCCGCTGGCGCGAAGATCATCTGTCACGTGTGCAACGACGTTGGCGGTTGGGGCAAAGGCTTCGTTCTCGCAATTTCTAAACGGTGGCCCGAACCCGAGGCCCAGTATCGCGCTTGGTACATGCAGGGCGAACAGGCGGGCTTTCGACTGGGAGCCATCCAACTGGTGGAGGTGGAACCCAACTTAGCCGTCGCCAACATGGTGGCTCAACGCGGCGTTCGCCCTTCCGGCAGCACCCCACCCCTACGATACGACGCTTTGCGCGAATGCCTCGCGGCCTTGGCGGAACGCGCCACCGCCCTGGCTGCCTCCGTTCACATGCCCCGCATCGGTTGCGGGCTCGCCGGCGGCTCATGGCCCGAGGTGGAAGCCATCATCAAAGATACGCTGCTGTCCGCCTCCGTTCCCGTTCACGTCTACGACTTTTGACCAGTGCTTTCGAGGGGCGGTAGGCCCAAAGCCTCGCGAACGGGGCTGAACGAACGGCGATGAATGGGGCATGCCCCGTGCTGGCGTAGGGCCGCGACGTGCTCGCGAACGGGGTAGCCCTTGTGGCGAGCAAACCCATAGCTCGGATAGCTGCGATCGTACGCGAGCATGCGCGCGTCGCGCTCGGTTTTGGCCAGGATGGACGCGGCCGCGATGGAGAGGCTCCGCTCGTCGCCCTTGACGATTCGCGTCTGCTCGATCGGAACATCGCGCAACGTGCGCGCGTCGATCAGCAAATGCTCGGGGGTCACGCCCAAGGCTTCGACGGCGCGACGCATGGCGGCGATACCGGCCCAATAGATGTTGATGCGGTCGATTTCTTCGGGCTCCACGAAGGCGACGGCCCACGCGCAGGCCTCGCGCTTAATTAGCTCCGCTAGCTCCGCACGAAGCTCCGGCCGCACCTGCTTGGAGTCGTTGATGCCGGGCGCGCGCCAGTTGGGCTTCAGCACCACCGCCGCGGCTGCCACCGGGCCGGCGAGCGGGCTCATCCCCGCTTCGTCGACGCCCGCCACCATTACTACATCGCGCTTCCACAGCTCGCGCTCGAACTCGAGCATCCGGCGCAGCCGCTGACCTTCAGCGCGCCGCTCACCTCGCCTCCGCTCCACCGCCTGCAGAATGGCCCGCGCCCCCGCGCGCGGATCCGCACGCAGGGCAAGCTCGAGCGCCGTCGGCAAGGACCTATCGCCCTCGACGTAGCGCGTCCGAATCTCGGAAAGCCTCAGCTCAGGCACCGCCGCAGCATAGCGCACACGCCGCTTCGCTCCAGTCGGGCCGGGATGCCGTCGTTGCGATTGCCGGAGTGTCTCGGTCTCCGCGGGTGCTAGAAGCAAGGCACCGCTGGAAGCACAGGATGGCGTTCGAGAATCGCTCGAGTCACCAAAGCCCTCAGGTTCACCCTGTTCGACCATGAACGCGCGCGCCAGGAAGCAAGGCTCTCGCCTCCATGAGCGCGACGAGCTCGTTGCGTCACGGTCACGGTCACGGTCTCTGTCACGACCACGGTCACGGTCACAGTCCCTGTCACGGTCACGCTCACCAAGACCGGGATCCGCTACGTAAGCTTCTGCAAGCAAGCTGCGACACGGCAACCCCTCGCGATCACACGGCTCGTGCGGCCGTAAGGGCTGCCAACTCACGCCTGCCATAGGGGGCGGCAGTCTCTCAACAGCGGCACTTGCGATGCTGCTGTCAGTCCCCTGGCCGTCCGCCGCGTGGATTCAAGCCCAAATCGATGAAGTCGTCGAACTCAAAGAGTGACCAACTGCAGCCGTCGAGCGGTCGTCGTACGCGATGCTCTTCGAGTCCGGAGCCGATCAAGAGCTGGTAGGTGTCGTCGGGGACGCCGCGGCCCCGCAAAGCCTCGGCAAAGATCCCATCGGCTACGCGGGCATCGCGAAAGGCGGGGCCGGCGTCACGGACGCAGAGGATGTCGACGTCGCTCTGCGGAGTAGCCTGACCGCGTACCCACGACCCGTAGAGGATTGCGGTGTGACAGCCGTGCCGACGCATGACGTCGACGGTCAAGCGTTCGATGTCGGTGATGTTCATGGCGTCCGATGAACCGGGAAGCAGAAGGTCGTCGGGGCTTGGCTGGAAGCGCTAAGGGCAGACGCCCTGGTTGTTCGTGCCCGAAGAGGAAAAGGTGGCGCCGAGGCCTTCGACGATGGTGCGTAGCCACTCCGCCTCGCAGGTTGGGAGCAGGTGGTTTTGGGAGAAGTCGCAACCGTTTGGCACCGACTCCAGCGACGCTAGCGCTCGCAAGCTGACGAGCTTCGGGCAACCTGAGACTAGGATTTGGTCGACAGAAGCCAGCTTGTCGAGGCCGTCCAGAGATTCGAGCGCCTCGGCTTCGTCGATCATGATTCTGCCTCCGACCGTGGTCAGCTTTTCGAGCCCGGCGAGGCTTTCGAGCCCGCCGCTCCAAATTTCGATGCTGCCGCCAACGGCACGCAGAGCGCTCAGCCCCACTGCGGTGAGAGCAGCGTTGTCCCAGAGGTACAGCGCCCGATCAGCCACGAGGCCTCCCTCACCACCGATGTGCGCGAGCGCGGCGAGGCCGCCGAGGCTGGTGAGGGCCGGGTTGCCGGCAATCTCGAGGGTGCCAACGTCCTCGAGCTCACCGAGACCGGACAGGGTCGCGAGGTGGTCGTTGCTATCGATCGTGACGGCGCCGCCCACGCGCGTCAGGTTCTGAAGCCCGTCGAGAGAGACGAGCGAATTTCCGACGATGCGTGCATCTTTGCCGACTTCGGACAAGCCGGAGAGCCCCTTCAAGTCCGTGACGGGTGCGCCCGCGATGTTGAGCTTGCCGTGGATTTCAGCGAGTTGCTCGAGACCGGCAAGGCTCTCGAGCGCGGAGAGCGTCTCGAGGTTGAGTGTCTCGAGCTCGCGGACCTGCTCGAGATCGGCGAGGCTGGTCAGTGCATCGAGGTACGACAGGTCGAGCGTGCCGACATCACTCAGCTGCTCGAGACCGGCCAGGCTCTCGAGCGCCCCGAGATAGGACAAGGTGAGCGTGCCGACTTTGCTCAGCTGCTCCATGCCGCCCAGGCTCGCGAGAGCATCGAGATCGGACAAGGTGAGCGTCCCTACCTCCGTGAGACTCGCGAGCCCCCGCACCGTCGAGAGCTCCGGGGAGTGTTCGATGTCGAGCCCGCCGGCGGTGGCAACGTTCGCGAGTCCGTCGACGTCGCCCAGCAGCGGATTGTAAGTGACTTCGAGTGTACCGACGGCCTGCAAACTCTCGAGTCCTTCGAGGCTAGCCAATTCTTGATTGCTCCGGATGACGAACGTTGGCCCGACCTTGGCCAGCGACCCGAGCGCGTCGATGCGCTCGAGGGCGGAGTTCGCCTCGATGGTCAAACTGCCTGCGACCTGCACGAGGCTTGACAGGCCATCCAGGCTTGCGAGCGAGTCATTCCGGGAAACATGAAGCTCGCCACCGACGGACACGAGTGCCTCGAGCCCTTCGAGCGAAGGAAGGCTGGGGTTGTCCTCGATGACGAGCGCGTCGCCGATACTCGTCAGACTTTCGAGAGCCGCAATGGAGTGAAGCTTCGGGTTGTTGGTTAGCTTCAGGCCCGTCGCGACTTCGCGCAGGCGCGACAACCCTCCGAGATCGACCAGCTGCTTGTTGTCGTAAAGCTCGAGCTTGCCGACCCGCTGGAGTTGCTCGAGCCCTTCGAGGGTCGTCAGCGCACTGTACGTTGCGATCCGCAGGGTGCCGGTCACCTCGGTCAGACACGAAAGCGCCTGCAGATTCGTGGGTCCGTTGCTCACGGCGTCGATGAGAAGGCTGCCCTCCACTTTGCCAATGCCGCGCAGTGCGTCCACGTCGGCCTGAACCCGAATGCCAGTCTCCGCTGCTACCAGGACACCGGCGCAGGCCGGGTCAACTGCACCGCCGCCCGTTCCAGACCCGGCGGCTCCGACGCCCGTCGCGCCGCCGCTCGCCGATGCGCCGCCTGCGGTCGCGCCACCTGCCATGGCAGCGCCGCCGCCGGTGGACGTTTGCGTCGAGCCGCCGACCGCAGCGTCACCGCCAGGCGAGTCGCTCGCATTGGGCCTTTCGACGGATTTGCCGCACCCCAAGACGAGAGCACACACGGCGACGAGGCCAAGGCAGCGCGTGATCGGTAACAACATGTTCTTGACCCGTCGAGTTTTGCTGAATGACGCGCGGAAAGCCGCGACGCTCCCAGAGGGCTCCCCTGAACGCTAATACCTAGGAATTATCCACCGCCGACGGTGACGGTCAAGCCCTGCGCTTCTTGCTGCGGATGATGAGCCGTTGTATCGCCGCGGACGGTGAGCATGGAGAAGAAGCCGCGCATCTTCACGACCGCGTTCGCTAATGTGTACCCGCTCTACGTGCAGAAAGCCGAGAAGAAGGGGCGGACCAAGGCGGAGGTCGACGCCGTCATTGGCTGGCTTACGGGCTACACCGCCAAGCAGCTCGAGCGCGTAATCGACGGTAAGGTCGACTTCGAAGCATTCTTTGCGGGAGCGCCGCGCATGAACCACGACAGGCAGGACGGTGTAGGTCGTGACGAGGTCCGGGCCTCTGCCTTCAACGGCCCGTTCGACAGCCCTCGTTGCCGACGACCTACAGATCGACCTCGACGAGTTGGTCGTCGTTGAAGATAGAGTCGGGGGTGACGACGGTCTCGGTCGGATCGAATGTGGCGCCAGCGAAGCGCTTCCGGAGGGCTTGTTGGACGCGCTTGTCGTCCAAATTCATGTCAGCGGCTCGCTCGAGCTTTCCGAGCTGTATGCCGGCGGCGCGGTCGAACAGCTTGTATGCGAGCTCCGAGCAGTAGAGTGTCTCGTCATCCCATCGAAACCGCAGGTCGTAGGGGCGGCCCAGCCAAGTTTCGCCAAGCTTCCGCATCCTCGCGACAGCATCGCTCGAAAGGCGGCGGTCATCGTTACGTAGACGCTTGATGACATAGTGCTGACCACGACCGTGAACGATCCATTTTTGGAGCGGCGTCTTGCGGACTGGCGAAACTGCTTCGAGCACGATCGGCCCTGCGGGCTCGTTGAAAATGACGCCCATGTGTGTCCAGCGACTGTCGGTTAGCGCGCGGACCATCTCGCTTTGCCGGGACGTGGACTCCTGGAAGATGAGGTCCCCTTCTTGAAGGCGCGATGGCGCTGAGCTCGTCGTGGGCTGCTGTTGAATTGAAGGGCTGACCCCGCGTGGACGTTCCGTTGTATTGCAACGCTTACACGACGATCCTAGGGCCATGCCCAACACCACAACCCCTGCTGTTCTGAAGCTGACCAACGCGGCAGTGTAGCCCGCTCGCGCCGATCGGCGAGAAGCGGTGACGGGCGACGCAACTCAGCGCGAAATATGGGTCTTCTTGCTGGGAGCTCGAGGTGACTCGATATCGGGGAAGCGCGTGATGTTGATGAAGCCGGCGGCCCGTGCCTTGGCTACGAACGAAGCGACTCGTTTTTCCGGAACGCCCTTGACTATCTGAACCGCCATGTCGGTATGCTGTGGAGCTCCGAGGAGCGCGTACAGGTCCTGCTTGCTGTTGAGCACGGCCTCGAGCTGAGTCTCCTCAACCGCGGCGCCGTCCAGTAGGACTACCTTGGGCGAAATAAAAAGCATCGGAGGTGGGTCGAAGTCGCACCGCCTCGGGTCTCCGGGATCGGCCGATTGCCGAGGCTCGGCGACAATCAGCGCAGGCTTTGGCCCGGGCACCGGCGGCGCGGGTGGGTCCTGGCAGCTCAGCTCGAGCGGAAGCAGCGTGAGCAAGACCGGAAGCCTCAAGGTACCCTCCGACACTGCCGGCTCCAGATTGTTCCCGAAATGTTCGTTGGGCAGCCGCCTCAGTCATATTCTGAGGTCTCCTGGTCTTTGCTCTTCTACTTCTAGAGTCGAGATGCAGCTCGCGTCGGCGGTATCGCGGCTGAGCGGCGTTCAAAACGATGGGTCGTCGATGGTGAGGGCACCGCTGCTGACTGGCGCGGCGCTGCACGAAAGGTGACCGTTGGCGTCGAGATGGGTGGTGATGTCGGTGGCTCGCCACATGACACCGAAGCCACCGGGTTGCGCGGCCACGAAGTTGGGCGGCATGTCTGGCGGCTCGAACGCGCCTGCCCGCTCCCCACCGCAGTAGACGAAGACGTGAGGCTGCGCGGGCTCGTTGTCGAAGTTTTGGGCCATGACGCGGAAGGTTTCTCCGTCTCCCGGGTTGTCGAGCTGCACACGCTCGGTCGTGCCGTTGGCGAGGTCTTGATTGTTGTCGTCGGCCGCGCGCGGATTGGGACAATGACCGATGGCGTTGAAGCCTTCGAAGGAGGGCGTGCTGCACGCGGTTGGGGCCGACTCGGGGTAGCCCCAATCGACGCGCGCAAAGCCCCGTAAGGCGGCGGAGCAGTTGGAGGTGTTGCAGGTCGTGTCGTCCAGACCACTGAAGATGTCGGTGGAGCCCGGTACGAACCACGGCTCACGATCGAACGGCGTGTGCAGGTAGAGGTCGAGGTCCGTCGTCGTACTGGTGTCCCAGCACAGCTCGACGCGCATGCCGACGCCTTCCACGGGGACTTCGAGCTTGCAGGAGGCGTGATCGCCGGCGACCCCGGTCACATCGAGCGTGAAGTGATAAAATGCCGGTCGCGAAGGCTGAAACTTCACGACTTGCGAGTCCGCACCGTCCAGCTTGAACTGCGCGTTCTGCACGACCGCGTCGCAGTCCTCGGTCTGCACCGACCAGTGATACGACTTCACGTCGCCGCGCACGAAGTCGTTGGCGTCGAGGCTCGAGACTTCGTCCAGCTTGATTCCGGCAACGCGCGGGTCGTCGCCGACTAACTCGCATTCCGTGCTGAGCGGCGCGCCGCCTTGGCCGCCGAAACCAGCAGCGTCGATTCCGCCTTCGCCGCCGCCGCCAAAGCCACCTCGCCCGCCGCCGCCAAAGCCACCTCGCCCGCCGCCACCAACACCGCCCCGCCCGCCGTTGCCGACACCACCCCGCCCACCGCCACCAACTCCGCCGCGGCCGCCGACGCCAAAGCCGCCGACACCGCCTCGGGCACCGCCTTTCCCGCCGTTGCTGACGCCGCCTCGGCCACTGCCGTTGACGCCACCCCGCCCGACCATCGGCGCGACACCGCCGTCGTCTCCATCGCCTCCGTCGTCCGTCGGAATCGACGGCCCTTCGTCCAGGACTGTCAGCCCGGTTCTTGCGCCGCAACCGATCGCCAGCAACAACACCAGAACCGCCCGCTCCCGAACCATCGAGCCGACAGCGTAGCAGCCGCATCGCCAGCGGCACCACGGGAAAGTCCCGTCTCAGGGCACGCACGCCCCGACGATGAATGCGCGCAGCCCGCCAGCTTGCACGCTCAGGACGGAGGCTTGGGCGCCGGCGCTGGTGCCGGAGCGGGTTTGCCGGTGCCGCTCTTGTCGTCCTTTTCGCCACCGCATTGGGGAGTGGTGTCGGTGACGGCGGCGAATGCAGGAGCGACCGAAGCGAGAGCCACGGAAGCCAGCAGGCTTGCGACGAGGGTGCTGGGAAGAGGCTTCATGCGAGCAAGCCTTGAGCTGCACCCTCAGCCTGTCAAGCGCTCGGCCCGCGCGAGAAGCAAAGCTGGGCGGTGCATTTCGCGCCGTCCGGCGACATCAGAGCCAGATTACCACGCTCGCATGCGAATCATTCCGGCGCGAGCGGTGCGCGCGACTCAAACGCGAGCCGCCAGCTTGGCTCGCTGCTGAGCGGCCCTGACGATAGCGACCGCGTTACGCCTACCAACGAAGTCGAGCGACGCACCATCAGGCAGGTCCAATTGATACAACCTGGGATACCAGGGCGGATGTAGAGTCATCCACGGCATCTCTCGCAGATCGAGACGCGGCCAGGGAACGACGCGCACCACGCCCCCTGCAACCAACTCCAGCCCCTGATCGGTCGCGAACACCGTGCGGCCTCGAAACCAGAGATGAAACGCGAGCAGCAAGAACGTGCCCACGTGAAGCACCGCCGAGAGCGCCTCCGCACCCACCCGCCATTCACTCCACAGATCGAAGCTCGCGCGCAGCGCGTCCGCTGCCAACAGCACCGCAAAGACGCGACGAAGCCAGTGAAACGTCAACGAGTGCAATCGTTGCCTCATCGGCGATGTCGGGGTGCGTGCTGAATTAGAGCTCATCACACTCACCCAAGGTCACCGGACCGAATGACACGCTGAAGCAGCGCTCCGCCTGCGTTCAACACGTCGAGCCCACCCGTCATATGAGCCGCCCCCCCACGTGGTGTGACTTTCGAATCGCGGTAGCCCGACCTTCAAATCGAGTTGGTCCTCGGGGTTTGGAGGCAGCGTGGGCGGCTTCGACCCGGGCTGCGCTCGTGCCGCCACGGTCGCCTCCTGGCCCCCAGTCGCGGTCGCCAGGAAGGCGCCGTGCCCTTGTTGGAAAGATCGCGCTAACACCACCACCCCCGGCGGCGTGTCGCCCTGGCTGGCCGGGCAGTTGAGCACCCCCCCTTGCAAGGTAGGTGCCGCTAGATCAACGGAGCCGAGCCCCTCGTCCTCGGGGCTAGCGCGCCATGGAATTGAACGTGAGCTCGAGCTGATCGGATCTGGCATCCTGAAACGTCACGCCCCCAATCGGCACCAGACGCCGGCCAGTTTCCAAAAAAGCGAAGGCGGCAGCCAGCTCGTTCATCTTGGGGCACGTGTGCGGCCCTGCCTTTGTCTCTGTCACCCCTCCCCACCCCTATCACCACTACTGTCACTGTCCCGATCACCGAGACCTGGGCAGAAACTCAAGCGGCGGTTTCATCTCTGCTGAACCGCGAACCTCTCCGACGCGCCCATCCACCATCGGGCGGGCCAGTCCTCGATCCTGATATCAGGTGATATCACCTTATAATTAGGTGATATCACCTGATAATCGCGTCGCGGAGTGGCGCCGCGGGACATCGAGCTGGGCCCGGCCGTTGGAAGTTGCGCCTGCGACTGACCCGACCGTTCCCAGCCAGCCAACGTAGCGCGGGGCGCGGCGCAGCGAGCGAGCGAGCGAGCGAGCGAGCGGGCGGGCGGGCGGTGCTGACTCAAAGAGCGTGTCGAATCATCCAGGCCGCGATGGCGGCGCTGATTTCCTGGGGGCGATCTTCGGCGGCGTGGTGACCCGCGGACGGTAGAGTTGCGATTTCGAGCCCAGCGATGTGGCTGCGAGCCCACTCGACCATCGGCGCCGAGCCCGTGGGTGACGGCTGTAGACCTGCAGGGTTTTCGAAGGCGAGCAGGAGCTTGGGCACGCTCGGCGAAGTTTCGAGCCACGTGTCGTAGCGGCTCACGAGCGCGGTGACGTCGGCGGGCTCGCCCTCGACTGGAATCTCGCGGGGCCATTGCAGCAGAGGGAGGCGCGAAGCGGGTGTCGGGTACGGCGCATAGTAGGCGGCTACTTCTTCCTCAGCGAGTGGGCGCTTGATGCCGTTCGCGAGTGAGCGGGCCAAGAATTGGTTGGCTTCCAGCACCATCTTTTCGCCGACGCCGGGCGTGCGGATGGCGCGGAACAGCTCGGCGCCTTGCGGGCTCCATTCCGACCACTGTAGGGGGCGCAGAAAGGTCTCGAACACGACCAAGCCAAGCGTGCGCTCGGGATGGCGGGCGGCCCAATCCATGGCCAACACGCCGCCCCAATCGTAGCCGACCAACACGACTTTCTCGAGCTGAAGCGCGTCGAGCCAGGCGTCGAAGTAGCGAGCGTGGTCGGCGTAGCGGTAGCCGATGTCCGGTTTGCCCGAGTCGCCCATACCGATGAGGTCGGGCGCCAGGCAACGTGACCGCTCGGCGAGGGTTGGCATGACGCCGTGCCAAACGCGCGACGACAAGGGGTTCCCGTGGATCAAGACGAGCGGCGGACCACCCGCCCCTTGCTCACGATAGGTGATGAAAGAGTCGAGCACGGGCAGGCGGCGCACCGCAGCTGGTGCCGAAACCGGGCGGACGGATGCGGGGGATGTGGGGGATGTGGAAAGAGCGGACATCGTTTGGCTCCGAGGAAATGGGGTTGATTGACGACAGGCGCCGACCAAGCACAGCGTGGCCAGCAGTCGTTGGGGCAGCCTCATGACCAAGACTATGGGAGCCGGCGGTGATTACTGGTAGTGATGAATAGTGACGTGTAACCTCAGTATCCGTGAGCCTTTCAAGCCTGGATTTGAACCTGCTGCTGGTGCTGGACACGGTGCTGCGCGAGCGCAGCGTGGCGAAGGCAGCTCAACGACTGCACGTTACGCCCTCGGCCGTCAGCAACAGCCTGGCCAAGCTGCGGGCCGCCCTGGGCGATCCGCTCGTCACACGACGCGGCCGCGGCATCGTGCCCACGCCCCGCGCCGCTGAGCTAGCTCCGGCGTTGAAGCGCGCGCTCACCGAGCTGGACAACGCCTTGGCACAGGGCCCCTTCGACGCTGCGAGCTGTAGCCGCACCTTCACGCTCGCGCTCGCGGATGCTTTGCAAATCGCTTGGCTTCCGGGCATCGCCTCTGCCCTCTCGAAAAAGATGCCACAAGCCCGGCTGCGCGTGATCGGCATCGACTCATTGCTGTCCCTGGGCGATCTGGCATCGAGCGACGTCGACCTGCACGTCGGCGTCCGGGCCTCTGGCCCCGGCATTCACGCTGAGGCGCTGTACGACGAACCCACGCTGCTCGTCATGCGCCGCAACCGCCG
>Ga0068855_100000127_pt1 | contig 96826 bp, 96 predicted proteins | sample KBSCornC52_FD_66592 | JGI IMG/M metagenome (GOLD analysis project Ga0068855, IMG submission 66592) | Corn rhizosphere microbial communities from Kellogg Biological Station, Michigan, USA - KBS Corn C5-2 | ecosystem: Host-associated > Plants > Roots > Rhizosphere > Soil ...
CCATATTTTTACAAAAGTTTCCTGCAAAACATCTTCGGCGGTGGCTTCATCAATCACAATGCGCGATATTACCCCGTACAACGAAGATGAATACATATCATAAAGTGCTTCGATAGCGATCTTCTCGCGATTTTGAAGCGCCCGTACCAATTCTTCTTCAGATAGCGATATTTTTCTTTTCTTGCTCAACGGGTTGAAGATATGAAGGAATTGTTAGATTTCAAACAGGTGTTTTTCAGCATGATACGACGAGCGCACGAGGGGACCGCTTTCCACATATTTGAACCCCATATCCAGCCCTAACTGTTTATATCGTTCAAACTGATCGGGGTGAATCCAATCGATTACCGGGTGGTGGTTACGGGTGGGCTGCAAATATTGGCCCAGCGTTAATATATGAACGCCAGCCTCCAGCAAATCAGCCATGGCTTCCAACACATCTTCTTCGGTTTCGCCCAGTCCAAGCATTATGCCCGATTTTGTCCGCAAACCAGCTGCTGAAACATGCCTCAAACATTCCAGGCTTCTGTCATATTTGGCTTGTATCCTCACCTCTTTTGTTAACCGGCGAACCGTTTCAAGGTTATGCGACACCACTTCAGGCCTGGTATCCAGCACACGTTCCAGGTTTTCCCAGATGCCTCTAAAATCAGGCAGCAATGTTTCCAGGGTGGTATCAGGGCTTTCGCGGCGGATAGCATTGATGGTTTCGGCCCATATAATGGACCCGCCATCTTTCAGGTCATCACGATCAACCGAGGTTATCACGCAATGCTTTACCTGCATCAATTTAACCGAATTGGCTACACGATTTGGTTCGTCCGTATCAACGGCAAGCGGCCTGCCGGTAGCTACTGCACAAAATGAGCACGAACGGGTACAGATGTTGCCTAATATCATGAAGGTTGCCGTACCGGCGCCCCAGCATTCGCCCATATTGGGGCAATTACCGCTCTCGCAAATGGTATGCAATTTATGTTCATCAACTAAACCGCGTACATGGGCATACTCCTTTCCAACCGGGAGCCTAACCCTAAGCCAATCAGGCTTGCGTTGCGTTTGGTTGGCCGGGATTACAGGCAAATCAATCATGAGACAAAAATAGGTAAAAAGTCCGGAAGTCGGAAGGTTGGAAAATGCGGAAGAAAGAGTTTACATTATAGTAACTGAATTTAAGAAACCACCTGTTTGTAAAGGACTGCAACTTATTAAACAATTGCTCCCGCAACTATAATCACAATTTGCTGGTTCAATCAACCGAAAATTAAAATTTAGCTTTAGATTTGTCTTGTTAGATAAATATTATGGCAACTATTGAAACTACCTACCTTGGCGACCTCCGTACCGAGGCAACACACGTACAATCCGGAACAAAAATTATTACCGATGCCCCTTTGGACAACCAGGGCAAAGGCGAAGCTTTTTCGCCAACCGACTTACTGGCAGCATCATTGGCAAGTTGTATGCTTACGATTATGGGAATAAAAGCACGCGATAATAATATCGATATTGACAATACTACGTGTTCTATAACCAAAATTATGGCAGCTAACCCACGCCGGGTATCCGAAATTGTCATCAACTTTAAATTTCCAAAACAATATACCCCAGACCAGCAACAGCTTCTTGAAAAAGCAGCCCTAACCTGCCCGGTTTATTTCAGCGTTAACGAAGACCTGAAGAAAACGGTTGATTTTGGATGGTAGATGTTGGAGATTAGAGATTAGTTTTGTATTCCCCCCTAATCTCTAATTAACTAACCTCTAATTAACTAACCACAACCAAACTCAGCGCCTCTTCAACAGAAACCTGGCCGTGTGAGAGATCGAGAATACACTCGCCGTCTTTAATTAACAGTAATTGAGGAGATTCGTGGTACACCTGGAAATCGGCGGCTACCTTGTTGGAGAGATCGCGGTATTTAATGAGATCCAAAAAATATAGGGGAAAGTCTTCGGGGAATTTATCCCAATCGAGTTCAAAACGTTTTTTTACCATCATGCTGATGGAGCAGCGCGTACTGTGCTTAAAAATTACACTATAGCCTGCGTGCTGTTTAATGCTGTCGATCTGATCAGCTGATTCCAGCGATATCCAATTCATAAAATAAATAAAAAGTTTATAAGCTAAAATGCTTATTAGCTGCAAAATAACGCAAAAACAGCGCCAGTTTTAAGCGATTGAGGAAAAATGACATTTAACTGTTAACGACCGCTCTTGGGGTAAGAGCCGTAAGCTGGACACAGTTTGTTTGAACATGAAGCTAAAGTTCCAAGTGCTAAAGCTATAACCGCTACGTAAATTACTTTTTTCATTTTTTAATCTAAGTACTTGTTAAACGAAAATTAACTATTCAAAGTTTCAGCAAGGTACGCCATTTTTATGGCCGTAACAGCAGCCTCCACACCTTTATTTCCATGTCGGCCACCGGCCCTGTCAGCTGCTTGCTGCTGGTTATCGGTGGTTAACACCCCAAATATAACGGGTTTTGAGTATTTTATTGCAACATTACTGATGCCATTGGCCACTGCATTACAAATAAAATCAAAATGCCGTGTTTCGCCTTGTATCACACAACCCAGGCAAATTACCGCATCCAATTTACGGTTTTTTAACAAAATATCAGCCCCGGATGTTAATTCAAAGCTACCCGGAACCGAATAGGTGTAAATGTTTTGAGGTAGCGCACCATGCTCCAGCAAACTTTCATAAGCCCCCTGGTACAGTGCATTGGTAATGCCGGCGTTCCACTCGGCTACAACAATACCAAAATGGTATAACGCTGCAGGTGGAATATCCGTATTGGAGAAATCAGATAAATTTTTTAGCTGAGTGGCCATATTTACGATTTACGACTTACGATTTACGATTGCAATCACAATTCATAATAACTCTGAAATCGTAATTCGTAAATCGTAACTCCGGTTATAATTTCGCTTCAACGCGGGCAATATATTCGTCGATATTTTGCGCCTGCTGGCTATCGGGATATTCTTGTTTTATCCTTTTGTAAGTATCGTCAGCCGACTTGTTGTCTTTTTGCTCTTCGTAAACCAGTCCAAGTTTTTTCAGGTAAACAGGGCTCAAGAATTTATTGCTGGCTTTATCAGCTGCTTTTTTAAAGTAAGTTTCTGCTTTGTCGAAGTTCTTTAATTCTACATAAGCATCAGCTGTTCCACCCAAAGCTTCGGCAGCAACCATGCTGTCGTCGCCATGATAGCTCGTCAGGTTATCAATCGCTTTCTGAAATTCGCCTTTATTAAGGTAAGCTATACCCAGGTAGTAATATGCAAGGTTTGCAGCTTTGGTATTGCTGTATTCTTCAACTATTTTTTTGAAACCGGGATACCCGTTTTCGCCATTTATAGCTTTGTCCCAGTCCTTTTTGCTCCAGTCATCCTGTGCAACGTGCATTTGATTGGTAGCGACAATCTCGCGTGGGCCAACATAAAATTGCAGGTAAGCTAAATAAATAACAACCATCGCAACTACAGCCCCGCCTATAAATATTAAACTTTTTTGGTTCTCGCGCACAAACTTACCAGTCTGTTCAAAATTCCTATTGTCACTCACAACCTTTGTACTCGTTTGGGTTTTTGACATTTCTATTGTAAAATTAAGTTTGCAAAAATAGGTTTTTTAAAATTTTTAGCAATAGCTTATTGTAATTAAATATTTTAGTCCGAAAGTCGGGAAGTCCGAAAGTCCGAAAGATGCAAAATTCGTCCCTAAGGGTTTTTATTACAGGTATTTGCAAGACGTTACTTACTTCTTTGTTTTAATTAATTACTCCCAAAAAAATAAATTGCAAAATGCAAACTGTCCGCCAAACACTTTTTTCTCCCCGACTTTCGGACTTTCCCGACTTTCGGACTAATTCTAATCACTAACTTTGGCAAATGTATCTTCAGCAGCTTTCCGTTATTAATTTTAAAAACTACGCCGAGGCCGGTTTAACCTTTAGTGAAGGGGTAAACGTTTTTACCGGGAACAATGGCGCAGGCAAAACTAACCTGCTGGATGCTATTCACTACCTGTCGTTGTGCAAAAATTATTTTAACCCTATTGACAGTCAGCAGATAAAGCAAAACGCCGATTTTTTTATCATTACCGGCAATTTCAATAAAAATGGCAGTGCCGAGGCCGTGGCCTGTTCGGTAAAACGCAATCAAAAAAAACAGTTTAAACGCAACAAAAAGGATTACCAGCGGCTGGCGGACCATATTGGTTTATTTCCGCTGGTGATGGTATCGCCATATGATATCAGTATTATTATTGAAGGCAGCGAGGAACGCCGCAAGTTTATTGACAACGTAATTTCGCAAACCGACAATTCGTACCTGGACGAGTTGATCAACTATAATAAGGTACTGGCAAACCGTAATGCATTATTAAAATTGATAGCAGATACGGGCAGGTACGACCCCAGTTTAATGGAAGTACTGGATGAGCAGCTGAGTGTTTCGGGCATGCTGATATTTGAAAAGCGGAAAGCATTTATGGAAAGCTTTACCGGGATATTTAACCAGCATTACCGGTATTTGAGCGACGGCGCCGAAGAGGTTGACTTAACTTATGAATCGCAGTTATTGCAGGATGACTTTAACAGCCTGTTAAAAAAGACGCTGGAGAAAGACCGCATACTGGAACGTACCACAGCAGGCATTCATAAAGACGATCTGCTATTTACTATCCATGGCATGCCCATGAAAAAGTTTGGTTCGCAGGGGCAGCAAAAATCGTTTTTAATAGCGCTGAAACTGGCGCAGTATAGTTTTTTATACCGGCAAAATGGTTTTAAGCCGATACTATTGCTTGATGATATTTTTGACAAACTGGATGACCTGCGGGTTACCAAATTGATGCAAATGATATCGAACCATGATTTTGGGCAGGTATTTATTACTGATACCAACGTGAGCCGGGTTAAAAATATATTTGGCGAAATTGGTGTAGAAATACAAATGTTTAAAGTTAAAGGAGGCGAAATAGATGCGTAAAACAAATGACAAATCGCTGAAAGAAGCTATTGAGCAAATGATGCAGGTTTACAAGATAAAGCGCCGTTTTGACGAAACAGGTGTAATAGCACATTGGCCCCAACTGGTAGGTGCGTCTGTAGCTAACCGTACCAAAGAATTATATATACACGATAAAAAATTATTTCTGCGGATAGAATCGTCGGTAATTAAAAACGAACTGATGCTGATGCGCACGCAAATAATTAACAAAATAAATGAAGAGGCAAAAGCGGTATTGGTAGAGGAGATTATTTTTCTTTAGTAAAACGGGGAAAAAATGCCCTAAAATTTAAATCGTCGCTCATTCGGGAAAAAGCGAGGATAAGAATCCCCGGAAGAATAAATACCAGTTGTGCCTCAGGGTGGGTTCTGTACAGCAAAACAGTACCGGAAACTAATACGATAATAAGCAGCGAGTACAATATGTATTTCAGCAACAGTTTCATAATTTCCTATTCAGTTTATAATCGGGAAAAGGGGTTAACATAACATACAGTCAGCCTTAACTTTATAAAAATATGCACTTCTTTTCAAAAAACAAAATAAATCAACAGCCCGGGCTGCGTATTTGTTAACATTCAGCCCGGCCTGTTAACAAAATCAGAATTTTTCGAACGCCGAAAAGAAGAAACTGCCTTCTATCTGCGCGTTTTCATCCGAATCGGAACCGTGAATTGCATTAGCTCCTATCGACTCTGCATATAACTGGCGGATTGTACCTTTATCTGCTTTCGAAGGGTCGGTAGCGCCAATCAACTTGCGAAAATCTTCCACAGCATTGTCCTTTTCAAGAATAGCTGCAACTATCGGGCCAGATGACATAAAATCAACAAGTTCGCCGTAAAAAGGGCGGGCTTTGTGTACTTCGTAAAACTGTCCGGCAGTTTCTTTGGTCAGGCCAACATACTTCATCGCTTTAATTTTAAAGCCACCTTTTATAATGTGGTCTAAAATAGCACCTATATGCCCGTTAGCAACGGCATCAGGTTTAATCATGGTAAACGTTTTATTAGTGTCCATTGGTTATATTCCTTATTGTTAATATGCAAATATCATTGGCAGTTTATTTACTGCGGCAATGGTTTCAAAATTCTTAACTGGATTGTTAGGGTTAAACTGCCGCCGCGCATCAAAACATCTGCTGCCTTAATTAAATCGGCGCAAAAGTAGCTTTTTACAATTAAAACCTAAAGGCTTTAACATTAATTAACTCGCTGTATTTAATTTATTTATTTAGCTTTGCAGCTCTTTTTTAAAATTGATGTTAAACATAGCCTCGCTTATTGAACTTTTAGCGCAGCCTCAAAAAATAGTAATTACAACCCATCATAAGCCTGATGGTGATGCTATTGGGTCCTCGTTAGGTTTATATAATTATTTAATACAGCAGGGGCACCATGTAAAAGTGATTACCCCTACGGATTATCCGGATTATTTTAACTGGATGCCCGGAAACGACGAGGTTATTATTTTTACAGATAGTACGGAAAAGGCTGCCGTACTGATCAGCGAGGCTAAAATTATTTTTTGCCTGGATTTTAATGCGCTTGGCCGGATTAATGAAATGGGCGAATTAGTGGGCCAAAGCAGTGCAATTAAGGTGATGATTGACCATCACCTGGAGCCCGCTGATTTTGATGACTACCGCTACTGGGATATAAACGCCTGTGCAACGGCACAACTGGTTTATACCTTTATTGTTAATGAGCTTAAAAACAAGCAACTGGTTAATAAGGATGTGGCTACCTGCTTGTATACAGGCATCATGACGGATTCGGCATCGTTTCGCCTGCCGAATACAACATCGGCAGTGCACCGGATAGCGGCTGATTTAATAGATGCCGGCGCTGTTAACTGGCGCATTCACGACCTGGTTTATGATAATTCGCCCGAAAACAGGTTACGGTTTTTGGGTTTATGCATATCGGAAAAGCTGGAGGTGTTGTACGAGTTTAGTACCGCAATTATTACGGTAAGTAAACACGACCTCGAAAAATACAATATTAACACCGGGGATACCGAAGGAATTGTTAACTATGCACTTTCAATTGCAGGTATCCGTTTAGCGGCTTTTGTAGTTGAACGGCCGGATAAAGTGAAGCTATCGTTGCGCTCAAAAGGCGATATTCCGGCTAATGATATTTGTAAACGATATTTTAATGGTGGCGGCCATTATAACGCAGCCGGTGGAACGTCGACCGATAGCCTTGAACAAACAGTAAATAAATTAAAACTAATATTACCTGAATATAAAAAACTATTAATAAAATAAAAATGAAAAAAAGACTGATGTTTTTAGCGCTTGCGGCAATTGGATTAGCAAGTTGTAATGGATTTAAAAAAGGACCAAACGGACTGCTATATAATATTGTATCTGACAAATCAGGGCCAAGCATACAGCCTGGCGACTTTATCAGTATCAATTACATCATAAAAAATGATGCTGACTCGGTATTACAAAGCTCATACGAACTTGGGTTGCAATCATCGCAGCTAATGCAAAAACCACGCAGCAACGGCGATATATTGGCAGGCTTACTTTACCTGAGCGAAGGTGATAGCGCTGTGATTAAAACCAACCTTGATTCGTTAACAAAAGGCCAGAAACGTCCTCCGGGCATGAAAGGTAAATACATTGTTTACGATATTAAAGTGGAAAAAGTAATACAAAAAGGCAACCTTAGCCAGGAAGTATTTATGGGCCGCTGCAACGCTTATGTAAACAGCCTTAGCGACAAGATCAAAAAACAAGAGCCTGTAAATATTAAAAAATATATTGCTGATAAAAACCTTAAAGTTACCACTACTGCATCGGGCCTTAATTATGTTATTACCAAACAATTTAACGGACCAAAACCAGCAACCGGCGATACTGTAGTAGTAAACTACGTAGGTTATTTCCTTAACGGAAAGTTGTTTGATACCAGCATCAAATCCGAAGCTGTTAAAGGCAAACTGCCTATCAACCCAATGAACCCTTACAAGCCTATCCGTTTCCCGCTTGGCGTACAGGGCATGATTGCTGGTTGGAATGAAGGCCTGCCGCTTTTAGGCAAAGGCGACAAAGCAACATTTGTTATACCATCGTCGCTTGCTTATGGCGAGCACGGTAATGGTGCAGTGCCACCGTTTTCACCATTGGTGTTTGATGTTGAATTGGTTGATATTATTCATCCAAATCCAAATGCACCAAAACCAGTAGTGCCACCAATGCCAGGCCAGCCGCAGCCAATAAAAATGCAGGCTGCTCCAAAAAAATAATATTTAATTAAATATAGCCTTCCCGGTTAACGGGAAGGCTTTTTTTATTTACTATGAAGTACATACTATTTATTTTAGCCTTAGCCCTTGTTGTTAATGCTAACGCCCAGAGCGATATGCAGCACACGCCAGGTGGTGCGGCTTACAAGGTTTACACAAACAGCACCGGCGAAAAAGTTAAGCTGAATGATGTGATCACCTTTGATTTTGTTCAAAAAACCGATAAAGATTCGGTACTGATGAGCTCATATACAACCGGCACAAAGGCGCAGGTACAGGTGGTTGACCCTAAAACGGTTAACGACGCTGTGGCGTTAAATTTGATGCAGTTATTCCCCTTGCTGGCCGTAAACGACAGCGCAGTTGTAAAAATATCTGCCGATTCGATATTTAAAGGCCACGAAGCGCAACGTCCTGCTTTTTTCCCGAAAGGCAGCAATCTTAATTTTTGCGTAAAGATTGAAAGGGTACAATCGCTAACCGACGCAATGGCCGAGAGAGATGCCGCTATGGCAAAAGCTAAAGCCGACGAAGCCGCGGCCCTTGCAAAAAACAAGGCTGCCGAGGATGTGAATGTTGCCAAATACATTACCTGCCACAAGCTCATTTTAAAAACGACAGCTTCGGGCTTAAAATATGCGATCACCCTGCCATCCAAAAAATTAAGAGCTCAAAAGGGCGATACGCTGATGGTGAACTATGCCGGCCGCACCCTGGACGATAAAGTATTTGACTCGAGCATCGAGTCGGTGGCAAAAGCATCAGGCTTAAACCAGCCGGGGCGCACTTACGAGCCTATCGAAGTTGTTGTTGGCGAAGGCCACGTTATACCAGGCTGGGATGAAGGTTTGCAGTTATTAAACGAAGGCACAAAGGCTACATTTGTTATCCCGTCGGCCCTTGCCTATGGATCACAGAGCCCCGGGCCTGGCATACCGGCCTTTAGCCCATTGGTGTTTGATGTTGAAGTTGTTAAAATACGGCCAACAAAACACGCGGTTGTTGTGGCCCCGCCGGCTGCCAAAAAGCCGATGCCCAAAAAGAAAAAGACTATTAAGAAAAGTTAATAGAAGCCTCCCGTAAAACCGGGGGGCTTTATTATTTTTGCACGATGTTACTTACGGATACGCATACCCACCTGTATTACCAGACCGATGAAAGCAAACGGGCGGAATTAATAGCGCGCTGTAAAACCAATAGCGTTGAGCGCCTGTTTTTGCCCAATGTTGATGCGGACTCGGTTTCTAAGGTATTCGGGCTCACTGAAGCATTTCCGGCTATGTGCTATCCCATGCTCGGCTTGCACCCCTGCTCGGTAAAAGAGGGCTGGGCGGCCGAACTGGACGTAATTAAACAAGCAATCCATCAGCATAAAATATACGCCGTAGGCGAAATAGGTATCGATTTGTATTGGGATAAAACAACCCTTCCCGAGCAAATTAAAGCCTTTAAAATGCAAATTGCCTGGGCAAAGGATTTAAAACTACCCATTGTAATACATTGCCGCGACGCTTTTGACGAGGTATTTGAGGTATTGCAGCAGGAGCAGGACGAAAACCTGCGTGGTATTTTCCATTGCTTTACAGGCACCCTCGAGCAGGCGCAAAAAGTGATTGAACTGGGCTTTTACCTGGGGATAGGCGGTGTGGTTACCTATAAAAACTCGGGACTGGATAAAGTTGTATCGCAAATCGATTTAAACCATATAGTTTTAGAAACAGATTCTCCGTACCTTACACCGGTTCCGTACCGGGGCAAGCCTAACGAAAGTTCGTATTTACTATTTGTGGCCGAAAAGGTAGCGGAACTGCACCAGCTTAGCGTTGAAACGGTAGCTGCTATCACTACTGAAAATTCGAAGCTTATATTTGGTGTTTAAGGCGAAAGGTAAAAGGTAAAAGCTGAAAGGCGAAAGCTAAAGGCTGAAAAATAAAGGGTGAAAATGTTGATTGGGATTATCTAAAACAACCATGGACTATGGACCATGGACTATCGACCACCAACTATAACCCATGAACTAAAAACAAACACGCATGAACCAGATTTTGATCATTTATACCGGAGGTACTATAGGTATGATGAGCGACCCTGTTACAAAGGTGCTCAAACCGATCAATTTTGAGCAGATAATGGATAATGTACCCGAACTTGAAAAGTTAAACTGCAAGATCCAGGTACACTCCTTCGAAGAGATCATCGATTCATCCAATATGAACCCCGCCATCTGGAGCGAGCTTGCGGGGTTAATTGAAAGTAATTATGATACTGTTGATGGCTTTGTAATTCTGCATGGTTCGGACACGATGGCTTTTACCGCTTCGGTAATGAGTTTTATGCTGGAGAACCTTGGCAAACCGGTGATATTTACCGGTTCGCAATTGCCTATAAGCGCGGTACGCACCGATGCAAAGGAAAACTTAATGACGGCTATTGAAATTGCCAAAGCCAAAAAGCACGATCGTGCCCGTGTTCCTGAAGTTTGTATTTATTTTGATTATAAGCTTTTCAGGGGCAACCGCTCGTTTAAATATAATTCGTCAAAATTCGAGGCTTTCCGCTCACCCAACTATCCTATCCTGGCAGAGTCTGGCGTGCACCTTAAGTTCAGCCTGAATGATATCCGTCACCCTAAGGACGACGATAAACTCATCGTCCACAAAAACCTGGTAAGCGATGTTGCCGTATTGAAACTGTACCCCGGCATCAGCCCCAAAGTTGTTGAAACCATTTTAACGGCCGACGTGCGCGGTATAGTGATGGAAACTTTTGGCGCCGGCAATACCACCACCGACCAGTGGTTCGTCGACCTGCTGAAGAATGCCATCGACAGCGGCAAAGTGATCCTTGATATTTCGCAATGTAAAGTAGGCACGGTTGAACTGGGCCGCTACGAAACCAGCCGCCATTTAAAAAACATCGGCGTAGCCAACGGTTACGATATGACCTATGAATCTGCTGTAACCAAGATGATGTTCCTGCTAGGGCAGTATGATGACCCCAAAGTAGTTAAAGAATACCTGGAAATGGATTTAAGGGGCGAGATCACTGTATCCTAATTTACATGTTAAAGGGTTAACACTTTTCAATGTTAACCCATGTTAAAAATTTGAAAATCAACATTTTACGAAATAATGTATGTTAACCCGGGTTAACATACACTTGTGCTGATCATCAGGTAATTCGTACTATCATGGTTAATAGTAAAACGCTAAACCGACTGTATTGTCCGCGCCAGCTCATTCAATTGCTGCCTTTCGGCAGGTGTATATTCCTTACCCAAAATTATCTTGTTTAACAGGATATGTAGCTTTACCTCCGCCGGGATTTTCTTTACCTCCTTATTATAGCTGCTCATTGATAGTTTTACCTGCTGACGGATATTTTCATTGAGCCGGCGGTGAAGATCTTTCAATTTTTGATCAAGCGAAGCCGAAGGATGTGCGGCAAATTCGGCTTTTGCTGCATCAATTGCTTTAGCCAATGTATCGGACTCCATTCCAAGCTTCCAGCTTTGATCTGTGGCTTCCTGTGTCGATTTCTTGGTCATAGCAGCTATTTCTGCCCTTGTCATACTCCTTTTCTTATTCAGCACCTGGTGTATCTGGTCTAATTCACTTTTTGTTACCAGGCTGCCATCTACATAAGCATATAAAGGTTTGCCGTTAATAGTTGATATTAAAAAGAGTTCGTGTGTGCTGTTACCGGCCTTTACATAATTGAAAAGCTGTTCTTTGCAGTTTGCCTGGTTATCGGTGTACAACTGGCTCATCGGATCGTTAGCTGAGGGCAGATTTGGATTACTTTGCTGGTATCGGGCTACATTTATCAATAGGATTAGTGCAAAAATCACCATCATAAACGAAGCCAGTGCGCTTTTTACAGACAGCCGCGATTTAGCCGACGGATTTACCAGCCTGTAAACCCGCTCGGTAAAACTCTGTTGAACCGGCGCCGCAGATAACGACAAACGCGGGTAATTGGATAGCACGCGCAAATTAGTTAAAGCAATGGCCATGGTTGTATGGTTTCCGCAGGTGGCTATCGCCATGTCATCGCAGCAATATTCCCGCTCGTCCCTCACCATACCCGACATCGCCTTAAAAAACGGATTAAAAAAGAATACGGCTTCCAGCGCAGTTTGCAAAAGATTTACCATGTAGTCATGCCGTTTAATATGCGCAAGTTCATGGGCCAGTATCATCTCCAATTGTTCGGCCGGAATACTTCCCAGGTAGCTAAAAGGCAATAGCAGCACCGGTTTAAGCCACCCGAACGTGACCGGTTCGGTTATTTTGTTGTTTATAATAAGCCTCACATTTTTGCCCAGGCCCATCTTGCTGCTTAATTCATTTATCACATTAACAATTTCCGGATGGTCGCCTGAAGACAGTCTCCGCATCCTGTTAAGGTAAATGCCACCAACAGTAATTCTGGCGGTGTATACCATCATCCCTATAACCCAGCAAAATGTTAAATAAGGGCTGGCCGTATTTAGGTAATTTAAAAATACCCGGCCAGGTGTCGCTGTGACCTGTGATGCAACAACTTCAGCGGGTTGATTTACGGCAGCTTGCGTTTTTATAACAGGTACCGTAGCGGTAACGGACTGTGCATGCTCAGGTAAAGTCAAGCCATATTCGTAATTAACGGTAGCGGCAACACAGATTACTGATGCAGCGAGGAAGACGAGGCTGACAAAATACCTAAGGTCCGAATTGCTTTTATTAATGATAAGCAATGCAATTTTAAGCAAGGCAAACAGCGCCAAAAACTGCCATAACGAATGGATGATGGACCAACCAATCACGCCTGATATTTCAGTGTTTAATAATGCTGCGATTTTCATGAGTTTGTTTTTTTAGCGTCTTTTAATTTATTAATCAAATCCTGCAGCTCCTCAATATTTTCGTCGGTTGATGAATTGCCTAAAGCATGCAGGGCCAGCTGCGAATAGGAGCCTTTAAAAAACTTGTTGATCATGTCCTTAACAAAGTTATTCCGGACGTTGGCCTCCTCAACCAGTGCATAATATTCGTGCTTCTGGTTATCAACCGTGCGCCCTATCAAGCCTTTGGCGCTCATTTTTTGCATGGTTTTTAAGGTTGAAGTGTACACGCATTCCTTGTTTGCCGAGATGATATCGTATATCTCTCTTACGGTTGCCTTTTTCTTCTCCCAAAGTATCTCCAATACCTCAAATTCTGCATTGGTGGGTGGATTTTTTTTTGATTCTTTCATTTCGCCGGGTTTAAAAATCATCAAACAAACACAATCAATTCAATCTACCTTTATTGACGTACGACAATTGACGTAGACAAATAAAAGAACTATTTTTTATAAGATGAAATTTTTTTGAGAAAATATTTTCGCCCATAAAATAACTTTACGTCGACCCTTAGAATTCTGACGTAAAAAGCGTACCTTTGCGGAATTATTTTTCTGAAAAAGCGCTCAGCATTAAATTTGCTTCCTTTTGAACGACAATAAGTTAATATAAAAATTACAATGAAAAAGATTGTCGACTACAGGAAACTGTTAAATGTAAATGAAGCTGCCGAACTGCAGGAATTAAAAACTGTTTACCGCGGGTTGATGAAAACCTGGCACCCGGATAAATTTAATGACAGCGCCGAACTTAAACTGGAAGCCGAAGAAAAAAGCAAACAGATCATCGAAGCCTATCATTTTTTGGTGAGTATTGCGCCCGAAACCCGCGACCAATCATTTGCTGATTACACCTTAACCACTACCACTTCGGGTATTACCGATTTTGAATATAAAGCGCAGGTATTAACCGTGTATTTTGCTGATGGCAATGCCTACGAATATTTTGATGTGCCTAAAGAGGTTTACCGAAAACTCATCAATGCAGATTCGCCGGGCCGGTTTGCCCGCAGGCATATTTTCAATAATTATGTTTACCGCAGTTTGAGCAAACTGGTAGCATCGGCCTAAAAATAAATGGGCAAAAGCGGCGGGCGCCATTGCGGCTCCGCTCCTGCCTGTACAAGCAGTCTTTTTTCTTCCTTACATTATTGCTGGGTGCCCGCAAACCTTTGCAATTGTTTGCACATAAGGTTCAATTGCCGGCGGCCTGGGTTTAAATTACCGGAATTATTAAAAAAATTATACCTTTCGCTTTTAATATAACCTTATTGCGATATGGTAATTCCTGTGCCGTTCTTCAATAAAAACCTGTTTATAGAAAAACGCTTTTATTACAGGAATCCAATTGTTTCATTAGGCTGCGATTGTCACCCTGCATTTATGCTGGACACGCTGCATTTGCGGAAGCGAAGTTTGCCTTTCGACTGGCTCCGAACCGCGCCTACTAAAGGCTTAGATTTTGTAACGGCAAACTTCCGGGATAATTTTAAGGATTTTTTAACGAACCTATCTGTAAACCCTGATGGGCATATTGTTTCGGAAGCTTTTCCATACAGTGAGTTTTATCATGACACCGAACTTATAACTGACCCGGACGACCGGGAAAGATACAGGAGACGAATAAAAAGGCTATTGGTCCTAAAGGCAGAAAAAAAGATAGACTACTTGTATGTTCTATCGCTATCGGACCTCATTCAGGGTAAAACGGCCGAAGTATTTTTGGGGTCCATCAAAGCATTTTTAAACGAAATTAAAGATATCGACACCCTCCACATTTATTTCAGATGGGAAAGCCCGCGGCCCGAAGAACTTATAGTTTTTAACTATTTTACTGAAAATACCAAGCCTTTCCCTAACGTGGTAATTTGTTTGTATTTAAGGGACATGCGAACCTACGGTATATGGGGTAACCAGGAAAAATACGGAGAACTCCTCTCCGACCTAAAAATAAGCGTCAGGAAAAAAATGCTCCCGGGGTTCTATCTTGTTGACAAGTAAACAACAAAACACACCGGTGCGTTTTCTCTTCATCGAAACAAAAGAAAATAAATCTTTTAAATTCCCGGCAAAACACAAATAACCCGGCTGGTTGCAAGCCGGGCACTTAATAATAAATAGTTTTTATTGAGCCGTCGGCGTTGGCGCCGGAGCTGGTGCAGGTGTTGGAGCCGGGGCCGGGGTCGGGGCCGGCGTAACCACCTGCGAAGGCGTAAAAAAGTTTTTAACCAGGTAAGCCAGGCCGGCCGACAAGGCAGTTAAACCTATATTTTTCCAATTGATAGTGATTGAGCCTGTGCTAATGCTGTTTTCAATGGCGGTTATAACAGCGCCAACAACGGCTACAATAAGGCCTTTGCTTATGTCGCGGAAATCTAACCGGAACAGGGGAGAAGTTTTCATCTGTAATAAAATTAAGTATAGGTTAAAATACTGATTGCTAATCTGTTGTGTAAATCTACAAAAAAAATTTCGTATAAAGCAAACGTTTTTGATTCGGCGGCGTACTTTAAAAACATTCCTGGTTTTGAAGCCGTAACTAAACAGCCCATGTGCTAACGCAAAATGGCCCAGCCGCACCTATCAACCTAAAAACTATTCAGCCCAATCCTATCATTTCGAAAATTAAGGCCGTTTGCAATTTTTTATTATCTTTACCTCACCCGTTGATAGCCCGTGGAAGTAAAATTATAAGCAACCGCACAAAAAAAGAATATTTCGGATTGAACTTTGCCAGGATATTTACCAGGGAAAAGAATTGTTTAATAACAGGCATGTGGTATGGGAGTTAAGATTTAATTTTTTATTACCATATTTGGCAAATTATACTACCAAAATTTAGATGACGAAACTATTTGTCGGCGGCTTTCCGCTTAACATGAAAGAGTTAGAGTTGGTTCAGCTAGTGAGCCCTTATGGAACGGTAGACACCATAAAAATTGTAAGGGACAAAAAAACCGGCAAATGTAAGGGCTATGCTTTCCTGGAAATGGCCAATCTTGCCGGCGCCGAAAATGCCATGGAAGCCCTTAATGGCGTAATGATTAAAGATAAAGCCCTTACGCTTAATATTGTACCCGAAACGGTAGCGCCGCCAAAGCCGGCCCCGCAAAAATTTGCGCCGAGGCCTGCCTCCGGCGAACGTTTCACCCGGATGATAAAACCCGGCGAAGCTGTAAAACCCAAACGGCCCAGGAAACAGTTTTAAAAATACCCCATCAAATTTTACGATCGCCCGAAATAGCTTAGCAGCTTTTGCTTAAGCTGGAACGGTTTTGTTCAATATTTTGCCCTTGAAAGATAATTGGAGCAGGCATAAAAGGCTGATAGAAAATATACAAACCGACATAAATTGCCCGGTGGAGAGCGGCCCCACCCATCCCCTATTATCATCGCCCCTAAAAAACTCAAGTGTGAAACGCGCTATCGGATAGGCTATCCAAAAAAGCAGGAACAAAACACCCGGCCTGAAAAAGTTTTTCTGCCACAACCAGGTAAACAGTATCAACAAAAGCAACCCTTTAAGGCTGCCATATAGCTGCACAGGGTGCACCGGCAATGATAATTTTGCAGTTGAGGCAATCAAACCTTTTTGCACATGATCCATAAACGGATAGCTTCCGGCCGGATATCGTACTGCCCAGGGCACCCGGGAGACTTTTCCAAAATCGTCGCCATTTAAAAAACAACCTATCCGGCCAAGTAATGGCCCCACCCCTGCGGCCGATACCAAAACATCAAGGTAATTTAAAACAGGTATCCGGTAAATTTTGGCATAAGCTAAAATGCCGATGATAGCACCCAAATAAGCCCCGAAAGAAACCGTAGCGCCATTTATCTCGAGCAGCATAGCGGGATCTTGCATGATCAGATCCGCGTTCTGAATTAAGAAAAACATGCGGGCGCCAACCAAAGCCGCTATCGTTCCCCAAATGGTTATGCCTGTAGCGTGGTATTTACTCAAATTTACCTTGGCACAGCGACTGATAAAAAGCCATGCCATTATGCCAATCATAATGGCGTACATGTAAGCCGGGTCGGGAATAACGTAGTTAAAAAAACCTACGTTAAAAAAATGGTCGAGCCAATCAATTATTCGCGGACGCACCTGTTGATTTTTGTTTTTTGAATTTTCGCCTTAACGGCAATAAAACTGCTACGGGGATCAACGTTATCAACGCCATGCCCGATGAACCGCCGCCGTTAGCTGCGGAACAAGCGCAATCGGCAGTACCTGTGCCATTAATATTTGCGCGCCCCACAGGCGTGTTCAGCAAAAATCCGTTTCCGGGGTTCCATGATTGACGGATGTTTCCGCCAACGCCATCTTTGGTGGTCACCCGGTAATAGATGTCGGTTCCGGCTTTGAGCACATTCCATGCAGCTGCTGGCAATGTCCAGGTTGCTTTTCCGCCGTCGCCTGCTACCACGCCGCCCAGCCAGCCGCTGGTCTTCAGGTTGGTGGTAAAAGCAGGGTCGTTAGCCACTTCAACCATAAACTGGGTATTAAACGGCTGCGACGTTAAATCCGATACGGTATTTACAAAGGTAAAATCGCGGCCGGTCCAAACTGTAAAGGTAGGTCCTGTTGTACTGGCTCTGTTAAGGTAGGAATGGTCAATATCAATAACAGCGTCCTGGTCTGCCAGAAAAATACCAGCCCGGGCATATCCGGCCAAAACCTTATTGATAAGCCTGGACCCACTGTATAGCGGTGTTATTTGTTTTAACAAGTCCACAAAACCGGCATGATCCGTTTGTTCGGTGCCGTCGGGTGTTATGCCTATGCCCGCGGTCGTCATGGCGCGCAGCATATTCAGGTTAATGCTCAGGGTGCCGACGTCCATGGCATCATTCATGCCCTGTCGTGAACTCCAGTTTGCCCAGCCAATAATCTGACCCACGGAATGGGCGTTGGTTGTGCCGCCAACGGCAATATGATGGGCAAAAATATCAAGAGACTCAAGCGCGCGCGGTACCAGGTTATTCTGATTAGCGGTTGGGCAGTTTTTTCCGGCCCAGGCGCCCACCGTGTCAACATTAAGCGTGGTACATGACCAAAAGTCGGCCATACCCTCAGCTATACTGCCGGTTTCCATTCCGCCGCCAACAGCAAATTGATTATCGATCACGATGTGGCCAAATTCATGCGACACTACAGTCAAATCTATAGCAGTATTGAACAGCGTGCCACAGGCTGTCGCTCCATTTAATGTCCCGGTGCAGGCAAAAAATGAATTAGGCCCGGCGTTGTCGGTACCGGCCTGATCAACCACAATATTAACAACACCAAAATTCTGCGAGCCGATAAGCTCGTAATACCGCCGCAAATTAAAAGTGCGACCATAGACATTTACCTGTTGAAACAAGCCGTTATATCCCGGCGAAGTAATTTTATCAACCACGGTTCCGTTTATGGGCGCAACATCAAAATTGGCAAAACCCGATCCGTTATCAGGCACCTGCACTGCATTGCCAAAACCATCCGCGCCGGCAGTAGTAATGGTCATGAAACCCGCTTTCCCAAGTGTGAACATACCATTGTGGGCGGGGTCAACTTCGAAAGTTATTACCGTTGTACCGGCAAAAGGGTTAGGGTTAAACACCCGGCCCTGTGCATTATCACTAAAAACAAAAAGGGGCAGCAACTGCAGTACTTTACCGGTTTCGGCATCGGCCCATACCTGGTAGGGCCCATCGGCCATAACCTGTGCTTTCCACGCATATTTAAAGCCACCGCTATAAGGCAATAAAACCATCTCTTCCGGAGCCTTACGTGCGGTAATATTATTAAACTTGTTTTGTGTTTTAAGCTGTGCGATGGCCTGCGCAACAGCACTTTGAACAGGCAGACTTTTTTTGTTGGTGAGATTGATATGGGTATAAAACTTACCATTAACGGAGATAAAATCAAGTCCGCTCCTGCTGGTTAAATTAATCGCTGTATTGTCTATCCTGGTATTGTCGTAATACTCATCATACCGATACGATGTAATACTAAATTTGGATTGTTTAAGCAGATCGTCGCCGGGTTCGTTAATAAAGTTTTGCGCCGATTGGCCTGCGCTGCCCACTTTTGCAGTGAGCTTTTTGCTGGTTGAGGCCTCGGCCGCTTTTACCTGTTCCTGTATATATTTTTGATCAGCCGCTGTTGAGGTTTTAGCAATACCGATGCGCAGATCGCGACCGGTTTGCAATGCCGAATGCAGGGAAGTCATCATTCCTGAAATAATACGCGTGGCCTCCCCTGTTGAGCCAACCCGCTGATTAAATATATTCAGCTGAAACTGTTGCCCATCGTTTTTTGGCAGATCGCCGCCAATGCTTTTAAAACCCAGCTGATCGCGTTTATAGCCAAGTTCGGGCCTTGTGTCCACGGGCAAGTAAACCAGCTTGAGTTTATAGTAAATATCCCTGGTGCCATCGCTCGTTTGCGCACGCGCATGCAGGTGCATGAAAAGTAGCGGCAAAATAAAAACTCCGGGGAGTTTGAGGTTCAGAAAAATTCTTTTTTTCACGATAAGATGGTTTAAGCAAGGTAAATAAATCCCGCAATAAAATAGCGGGTGATTAAAAATCTATTTCAAAAATTCAAATAGTTTAAATATTATCGGGTATAAGGTTATTAAGCTAACTGGCTTATTTTTAATTATTTAAAATTGATATATATTTATTAAAAAAGCAAGCAAGCAATTCATAATACGATGTTTATATGAACGTAGGGGAACAAATCGCGAATTATATTGATGAGCAAGCCAAAGCTATGGGAAAGGCCCCCGGGGGCGCTGCGAGCGCAATAGGCTACTCCGTGATATTTAAAAAGCTAAAACATATAGCAATGCCGCTGAATCCAATCCGATAGGATATAGTGGCCGCAAGCGAAATTAATTTCGAACGGACAGCACCAAAACTGCCATTGCCGTTTTAATATTTTTTTATGTAAGTTTGAATTACCAATTCGTAAAACCACAAAAAATGAAAAAATATTTATTGCTATTTGCGATGGCGCTGTCGATGACTGCTGCCCTTGCTTTCAAACCTGCCGATGGACACCTTAAAGGCTATATTGACGACTCGATGTGCGCAGCAAGTAAAACACCGATGTGTACAGCCGCAAACCGCGCTTCGTGTGCAGCTAAATGTATAAAAAGCGGCGCAACTGCGGTATTGGTATCGGACGGTAAAGTTTATAAAATAAGCAACCAGAAATCGGTGATGAAATTCCTGGGCAAAAACGTAACCCTCGACGGCAAAATAACCGGTGATAGCATTGAAGTAACCAAGGTTACCGAAAACAAAGGATAATTATAAGCCGCCAGGCTTATTGCAACTATACGGCCGGTCAGGTAAACCCTGACCGGCTTTTTTTATGATCATTTTTTAAGCCCCCGCCGTTGGGGTTTTAGGTGTCCGTAAAAATTAGCTTTAATGACGAGGGTTTCTTGTCAGCAGAAGAGCTTCGGGAAAAATCCGGAAAAGCAGCAGGCCTGTGAAGTGGCCTGGGCATAGGAACTTTTTGCATACAGGGTATTATAGCGATAAGGTAGCCCGGCAAAAAGATTCCGGCCCAAGCTGTTTTTCCGGATTGTGCGCTAAGGCCTTGTGCGGCAAAGAAGCATTTCTGATGACTTGATTTTTGGTTACTTTGTATCAAGACAAAGTAACAGCCCCCGCGGCAATTGAGCGGGCACGTCTCAGAATAAGAGTTAAATGATCTCGGGAAATCGCTTTTCCCGCGTTTGGGTTTTACGCGCAAACTTAAACTTTTGTGGTTTTTTGGGGGATTGAGGCTATTTTGGCACCAATTTCGGCGCTATCCTTGCAAAAATACCGGGCGTAAAACGATTGATCCAGATAGCAAACCGCTCCCCGCCGAACTTCCCGATATAAGGCTCAAGCGAACCATGTTCAATTGCCCGCAATATCTGTTTGGCAGCCTTTTCAGGCGCCAGGCCATTGTCTATATTTTCGGATGTTGCACCCTGGCCGTAGGCAGTTTTGGTAAGCGCATACAGCGAAATATTGGTGCGGATATAACCCGGCGTCAGGATAGTAACCTTGATACCGAGCGGCGACACTTCCGCGCGCAGGCAATCAAAAAATCCATGCAGGGCATGTTTGGCTGCTGCGTATGCCGACCGCATAGGCGTGCCTATTTTGCCCATTACGCTGCTGGTCACCACAAAATGCCCGGCTTTACGGGCTGTAAAATGAGGCAGCAGGGCTTTGGTGAGCGCTACATAGCTAAAATAATCTACCTCCATCACACGGCGGTGTACCTCCAGTTCGGTTTCAATGATCAGTCCGCGTTGGGTAACGCCACCATTGTGCACCATAATATCAACCTGACCATAACAGGCAATCGCGGCTTCGGCTTTTCCATCCAGCGAGGGTATGTCGCCCAGGTCAAGCGGAAGAATTTGCACTGCGCCGGGATTGGTACATGCCTTTTTTACGCGCTCCAATTCGTCTACCCTCCTGCCGGACAATATCAGTTTAGCCCCACGCGCCGACATAGCATAGGCCACAAACTCCCCGATGCCAGAGGATGCACCCGTGATCCAGGCTACCTTATTGTTAAAGTGATTGCTCATGTTGATATTTTTTTAAATCTCGCTAAAAAATATCGTTTGGTGTATCGAAACTAAAAATCCCCATATTATCGGGCACACCTATTCGCCGTAGGCAAGCAAACCCAGCAGCTTTTTATTAAACGCATCCGCATCATCGCCCAGCGACGAAAAAAACTTCCTGTCGAAATCCTCAACCGCAACAACGGCCTGTTTTACTACTGCCTTGCCCTCATCGGTAAGCACAACCGTTTTTGCACGGGTATCGGTGGCGTGTTCTGTACGTTTTAGCAAGCCTTTAGCCTGCAGGGTGCGCAATACTGTTGAGGTGGTCATCGGGTCGATTTTTGTATGGGTTGATAACAGCACCTGCGTTACATCCTCCTGGTGTAAAGTGAGCCAATGAATACTGGCCAGCAGCACATATTGCGAATGGGTGAGGTTATGCCGCTCCAGGGCTTTTTTAATTTCGCGCTGCCACAAATTAGTCACCTGCCAAAGCAAAAAACCGCTGCTGTCTTCGGCATTATCAAAGTTGAATGTATTATCGCCCTGCTCCATGTTTTCAATTTTATTGATGATGTAAAGTTATACGCTTAAGCTGATGCAGCATCCGCCTTTATAAATTTTTTGCGGCAGCAATTTGTTTCTGCATATCGGCCGGGGTATCGTCAACAATTTTTTGAGCCACCAGCTTTATCCACAAAAAACTCAGCAATCCGGTAACCCAAATGGTATTGGTAATTTTTACGCCTTCGGGGGTATCCTCAAATAAATGCTCGTCGTACATTTTGGCCAGCGGGAAATTGGTAACATCAATATATTTACGGTTCTCCACGGTTTCTGTTAAGTATATCTTAACATTGGGGCCGCCCTTTGGCCGCAATATAAATTGGTTGCCTGCTTCAAACTTTCCTTCAATTTTGGCAAATTCAATATTGCTGTCCCAGTTATGCCAGTTGTTTACATCGGCAAATAATTTCCATAATTGTTCCCTGGTAACTTCATTGGTTACGGTAGAGTAGGTTTTTTTCCACATAATTGTATTTGTTTGTTGTGTTTGATTTATTGTATGTACAAATATAATATGTTTACTTATTATAAAGCAAATTTATTTTGATTTTTTTTTATTCGACATGGGAGGAACGAAGGGGCACTCAAATCCCACCGCAATTAATTACATTTATATTTCCAATTACCTAAAGCATTGTTGATATGAAAATACTGAAGAGGATTGTTTACATCCTGCTTTCGCTGGTGGCGCTTATCGTAATTTTCGGGTTTATTTTAGCCTGGCTTCCATCGAAACCAAGGATAACAAACAGGGGAATTAACCCTGCCGAGGCTGTACAACTGCGGCAGCAATATACAGGGCCGCATAACCTGTTAACCACCACCGATGGCGTAACCCTTTTTCTGCGCCGCTGGAACCCACCTACTACCGACTCTGCTAAAAAAGATATTGCTGTTTTAATTTTTCATGGCTTTACGGCCTATAGCGGGCCCTACAGCATGGCCGGCGAACCTATTTCCGCAGCCGGTTACACCGTTTTTGGACTGGATTACCGCGGACACGGGCTATCCGACGGCAACCGCGGCGATAGTCCGGGTAAACAGCGGTGGATCGACGACCTCGCCGAATCGGTAACCTATATCAAGAGTCTGGGATTTAAAAGAGTGATCGTTTTGGGGCATAGTCTGGGCGTGGCTTCGGCTATATGCGCGGCGGATGCGGTGCCCAACCATATCTCGGGCCTGATATTACTATCCGGCGCCTACGAAGGCCGCAAAGGGCTAAGCAAGCCCATTCCGTTGTTTAAGCAGGCTCAAATTCTGTCGAGTTCGGTTTTTCGTCCGGCGTACCCGGTGGTTGAATATTACCGCGAGGGCATGACGGTATCGAAAGACACCCTGTTCAATTACCGGTATACATTGCGGTTCCTCACCATGCTCGATGTAAAAAAACTCCGGCTTCCGCCGAGTTTAAACGTCCCCGTACTGGTGGGCGTGGGCGATAAAGACGAACTGTTTGCCATTGATAAAGTGCGCGACTTTTACAACATGGTGCCCGGCAACAAAAAGGAGTTTTTGATTATGAAAGGCGCCACCCATGCCAAAATATCGCGCGAAAACTGGGAAGAAATTGTGAAATGGCTGGATAGGACGTACGGGAAATGAGGTGAGGCTCTCCACCCCTCCGTCATCCCGTCCGCCAATAGGCGGATCGGGACCCCACAGGACAGACCGGCGACAGGTGTACAACATGCCCATAGCCGAAATACTGGCTAACAGAATGTTGATCACGGTAACCATAACACCCGGCAGAGGCCGCAACAATTACTACTTATCTCACATTTTTTGTCCTGAACGCTTTGCGTCAATTTGGTTGTGTGGCAAACTGTTACTCAATTGAAACGCATGCAATGCTTTGTGGCTGTATGCCGGGCATTGGGCTCCGTCAATCAGAAAACTAAACCACGCAACAATCACCATTAAAAATATAAAAATGAAATACGCATTTATTTTATGGATAGCGCTTGGCCTGTTAGCGCCGGCTGCGGGCAGCGCACAAAGTATGCCCACCAACTTTACCGACGCCGACATAGCCAAAGAGGCAACCATTGAGGCGTCTATGCTAAAAGTGATTGGGGAACTGCAAAACAATTTTGAAAAATACAAAGGAGTGCTGCTAAAGAAAACCGACGAAGGAAACTCCTATTATGCCGTAAAGGATTTGGATATGGGGACACCCGCTCAATATATTATGGTTAATACCCAGGGGATCTCGGTATATGTCGCCGTGTTTTCGCCTAATAAATTAGATACAAAACTGCCATTTTTGGGTTCTGCCGCATTTAAGGGCCTCGACAAAAAATCGGGTTTGGTAGTTAACGAAATAGATACCGACGTATCGAAAGGAATGCTTAAATATGCTTTATCATTTGAAGGATTACACCCTGCCGTTTTTTTGTTTGATATGTTAAAAATACAAGGAACATTCGTTGTCGGCAATCAATAGCCCCGCCGTTTTACAACATGTCGCGCATACGCTTAAGGATACCAAACCCGAAATGCCGGTGTACTCTTAAACTTGCGAAGTTTTGAAACAGCGCAGCCCTCAATGAGGCCTTTGAATAAAAAACACTCTCAAATTAAACTTCGTAAGGTTCTGGTAGCTTACAAAATTGGTCAGGTGGAGATAGTCGTCGATTTCACCAAACATGCCCGACACCCTGCCGCAACGCCAAAAATACCGCGTGTTCTAGTTGTTCGCGCTAAATCAATTTTCGTTAACATCTCATTATCAGTGTTTTATATTTCACCATAAATCCATTCTCTTCGGAAATATTTTCCGTTAATTACTCATTATCAGCTATTTACCGAAATTCCTGTTCGCGTGTTCTATTTTTTTACTGTCCACGCTTTTTGCTATACGCTCATTTTCAGCGATTTACAACATTTGATTTACGCACAATTACACTGTTTTGTAAAATATAACGCAACCACAATTGTCGCCGCGTGTCCGAAAACCGGCAGGAACCGCCAATCAGAGGGTCTTGTCCGACCCCAAAAATGGTTCATCAAACTTCGTCTTCGCATAAACAGTAAGGATAATAAGCCCGAATTGCTTGAGTATCATTAAACTTGCGAAGTTTTGAAACGGCGCAGCCCTCAATGAGGCCTTTGAATAAAAAACACTTTCGAATTAAACTTCGTAACTTTCTAGTACGTTAATATTACATTTACCTTATGGAACCTGCAACCTATTATTACATGCTCGACCAACCAACTACCTGCCCTATTTGCGGGTCCAGGACGGACATCATTTCGAGCTTCTTTCATACCAAATTAAAAATGGAAGTAAATGAATGTTTAGATAGCAGATGTAAACATATTTTTTGTGAGGTAGATGGTGGATTATGAAAGAGGGACAAACAAAAGTGATTGATGTAACTTGTGCCTTAATTATTAATAGTGATAGTAGAATACTAGCAGCCCAAAGAAGCGCACAAATGAACCTGTCATTAAAATGGGAATTGCCTGGTGGTAAAATAGAACCCAATGAAACTCCTGAAGAATGCTTAATTCGAGAAATAAAAGAGGAATTAAATATTGATATAGAGATTATAAATAGTCTGACACCTAATACCCATAGTTACCCCACAATTTCAATAAAATTAATACCATTTATCTGCAAACATATTAACGGCGAAATTGAACTAAAGGAACATGCGCAATATAGGTGGCTAAATACAAATGAATTGTTAGACTTGGATTGGGCCGACGCGGATATACCTATTCTTAATGATTACTTGAACTATTTAAATGCAATTTGAACTAGGAATATACGAACAGTTGGTGAACAAACTTATTGCTAATCAACTTGGGTTATTAAGTCAGGATAAATTTTTTATTAAGAGTACTGTTCTCGATAAAGAAGAAGCATCCAGATATCTCAGTGCCTACCTGTCTGAGATAATCAAATTTGCACTTAATGAGATTAAAGACGATGATAAAACCCTTAAACAGATTGAGCTTTCAAACAAAATAATTCAACTCTTGATTGAAAAGCTCCCTAAGCTGGGGCTTACCGAAAATTTGATTGAAAGTGAAGGGAAGTTACTTGAAGCGGTTTATTCTAGAATAGACGCCCCCTACTCCGATCCTGTTTTTAACGAGCGGATTAAACAGATCACACCATATACGAGACTAAGCCAGAGCGAATTATTTACTGGAAATAATGTAGGGATCTCCTTAGAAAGTGAGATTAAGAAAGAAATACTTTCATCTGATGAAATCTGTTGGCTTGTTTCGTTTATCAAGTACTCTGGCATCCGAATATTTAAAGAAGAATTAGAGGAATTCACCAATAACGGTAAAAAATTAAAAATAATTACAACATCGTACATGGGTGCAACTGACGTTAAAGCAGTTGAGTTTCTATCTAAATTAAAAAACACCGAAATAAAAGTCTCCTATAATGCTGATCATGAGCGATTACATGCTAAAGCCTATTTATTCTTAAGAAATACGGGGTTTAACACTGGCTACATAGGTTCTTCAAACATTTCACGATCAGCATTGACTAATGGACTGGAATGGAACTTGAAAGTAACTTCTAAGGAGATAAATCACATCATTGATAAATTCAAGAAAACATTTGATACCTATTGGGTTGATAAAGATTTTGAATTATATGAGCCTGGTCGAGATATTCAAAAGCTGAGTTTGGCCCTCAAACAGCAGAAAACATATGGTGGGCCAGTTATAACTACCTACTTCGATCTGAAACCATTTCCCTATCAGAACGAGATTCTCGAGAAATTGAATTCAGAACGGATAGTTCATCATCGATTTAAAAATCTCATTGTAGCTGCCACTGGTACCGGTAAAACAGTAATCTCTTCATTTGATTATAAATATTTTAAAGAAACTCATTCACGAGCGAGGCTGCTATTTGTGGCGCACCGTAAGGAAATATTGGAGCAGGCACAAAACACCTTTCAACATGTATTAAGAAATGCAAACTTTGGGGAGTTATGGGTTGATGGGGAGGAGCCTACCAACTACGATTATGTTTTTGCGTCGATACAAACGCTATCCAAAAGGATCAATCAAATTAAATTATCTGAAGATTTTTTTGATTTCATTATTATAGATGAAGTTCATCATATAGCGGCATCAACTTATCGGCCCGTATTGGAAAAATTCGCCCCAACAATTTTATTAGGTTTAACGGCAACGCCGGAACGGGGAGACGGCGAAGATATTTTAAAAGATTTTTGTAATGTAATTGCTGCGGAGATTAGGTTGCCTGAAGCGCTAAATAGGAAATTGCTGTCTCCGTTTCAATACTTTGCAATTTCAGACAACGTTGACTTATCCAAATTATCTTGGAAAAACGGCAGATATGAAATAAACGAGCTAACCAAAATTTACACTGAGAATGATAGAAGGATTAGTGATATTTTAACCAATTGCGAAAAGTATTTAACAGATGTGCATGACGTTATAGCACTTGGTTTTTGTGTCAGCCAGGAACATGCCAGATACATGGCCGAAAAGTTTACACTCGCCGGCTTAAAGGCGGATTACTTAACTAGCGATAGTTCGGGCGATAGGACTGAGTTGAGAGAGCGCTTAAGGAAAAAAGAGATCAATTACCTATTTGTTAGAGATATATTTAATGAGGGTGTTGATATACCCGAAATTGACACCGTTTTATTTTTAAGACCAACGGAAAGTTTAACCATTTTTCTCCAGCAACTTGGCCGCGGTTTAAGGCTTGCGGCAAACAAAGACTGTTTAACTGTTTTAGATTTTGTTGGCAATGCAAGACCCGAATATGATTTTGAACAGAAGTTTAGAGCGTTGGTAGGAAAAACGCATACATCCATCATTACCGAAATTGAAGATGAATTTCCTCATTTACCGCTGGGCTGTTCGATTGTATTAGAAAAGAAAGCAAAAGAAGTAATCTTAAAGAATATCAATGACGCTATCGGGTTTAACCGGCGTCAGCTGATATCAAAAATTCAGAACTTTAGACATCAATCTACCCTAAGCTTAAATCTTAATAATTTCATAGCATTTCAGCACATCGAACTACAATTGATATATAAAAAAGGTAGCTGGAGCCGCCTTTGTGTCGAAGCCGGAATTAAAGAAGATTTTGAAGAACCCAATGAAGATGAAATAACAAAAGGCATAAAAAGAATACTTCAATGTAATTCCATTAGCTATTTAACCTTCATTAATGATTTAATCCAGAACAAATTTAATATCGATTTAATTTGCCCCGGGCAAGAACAGATGCTCCTAATGCTTCATTATGATATTTGGCAAAAAGATGGGCCAAAAGCGGGTTTTAATTCTATTGAGGAAAGTGTTGCACAGATAGCCAAAAATCCGCAAATGGTTAAGGAACTAAGAGAAGTAATAGATTACTTAATGAACCAAGTCGATTTTGTCGAAAAAGATATTGATTTAAAATATCCTTTTCCGTTAAAAGTGCATAGCAGATATAACAGAGATCAGATATTGGCGGCCATTGGTTTGCATCAATTTGACAAAGCTTCATCAAATAGAGAGGGCGTTGCTTTAAACAAGACGCTGAATACTGAAGCGCTCTTTATAACGTTGAAGAAATCTGAAAAAGAATACTCTCCTTCAACGTTGTACGACGACTATGCAATCAATGAATACTTGTTTCATTGGCAATCACAAAATGCGACGTCTCCTGAATCCCCAAAAGGATTATCTTACATAAACCATGAAGAATTAGAAAAACAAATACTGTTGTTCGTCAGGGAGCAGAACGAGGACGAATACGGTTTCACGATGTCTTATGTATTTTTGGGTGATGCTAATTATGTAAAGTCAAGCGGTTCAAAACCAATGAATGTGGAATGGCAATTAAATGAACCTATGCCAGCCTATATTTGGAAGGAAAGCGGTAAACTTGCAATTGGGTAATAAGTTCACTTATATCCGATTGACAGGCCTAAACTATCCGGCTATCTTGGCCCCATGCCAAACATCAAATTCAATTACCTTTATCGCGATAGCGGCAACTACAAAAAATTCGATTCTGTAATATTTGCTAATCCTGATGATGTTGAGCTTTCCAATTTAGAAGCGCTCATCAAATCCAAATTGATTGATGAAACATGGTTTTATACCGGGCAGTGGAATTTGCCCGAAATATTTACCGATATAGTAGATTTTCGCGTCGATCCAACCTGGCATGAGTTTGAAAATCTAGAATATAGCGACGTACCGAATGACCATGACATTGGTTTAGAGGAGTTTATGGAATTGGTTAAAAAATCCAATGGGTTCGATCAAACTGCGCCGCCTTTTTAAAAATAAAGTGTAAACCCAAAACAGGACTAATCATCAAAAGTGTAAACCTATCCCAGGACGTGACAATTTTCGGGACTCAGTAAAAAAGTTGGAACGACTGACTATCAATTAATTACAGCTTCGCCTTTAAAACGGCAAAAATGGAATACCTGATTATGAGGCATTTACGCAAATGACGTCATTTTGCAAAAATCGAAACAGCTGATTATCAGTGTGTTTCACAGTGTTCCACGGTGTTCCGCAAATAAAAATGGAACGCTGGAACGCTGCTCCTATTATCCACGTTTAACTGGCTGGCGGGTTAAACGCCTCCTGTTCACTTCGTTAAGTTAGCAACAACCACCAAATAGTTTTCAAAACAAAAAAACACATCCGACTTGATTGGCCTGTAGTTAAAATAGTTTTTAGGTATACCTCTAAAATGCCCGATCTCGTAGGCCATTATTGTCAATTTTTTGCCGACATACTTTTGTTTCATTTTGTTTACTTGTAAAGTCTCCAGTGAGTCTGCTTCCTTTTTATGAATGCGTTTGTATAAACCGAACACGTCATTTGCCAATGTCCCTGTTTCATCTGTAAACGTCAGTAGTACCTTGCCTTGTATTCTTTTGCCGTTTACACTATTTATTTTCAACAGATACACATCTTCATAAACTTTCATTTGTAAGCGATCACCATCGTAAATCTCGGCATCTAATTTGGCAATCGTCCCGAACGGGATTCCCAATTTTGCTGTCAGGATGATTTTTGATTTGTCGCCTGTAGGGCTGTACCCCAGTTGCGCCCGCGACTTTGAACAAAGGCAGGTGAGGATAAAAATGACAGTTAAAAAGCGTCTCATTTAATTTTGGTTAATATGGCTGTGCGTTTTTGCAGTTACACCTAACGTTAAAGGATAAGCAGCGTTGCTATTTTTCTCTCCTGATCTTGTCGCGATGTTTGGTACCCCAATCCGCCAGGGCCTGCAAAACTTCATTCAAGGTGCCCGCATAATCCGTGATCTGGTATTCAACCACTACGGGCGATTGCGTGTGAACGATCCTTTTAACAAAACCATTCATTTCCAATTCTTTTAATTCGTTGGATAAAACCCGCGCCGAAATACCGTCTAAAGACCTTTGTATCTCATTAAAGCGCTTATTGCCTTCCCGCAGGGCCACAATTACCCGCAACTTCCATTTACCGCCGATTACATAAAGCGAATCGCCTATCGCGGTTAATGCCCCGGAACATCCCTGGCGGCTTATTGGCTGCACTAAACTCATAACTATCTTATTTTCAATAAACTATACAAAAGGTTACTACTAACCTTTTGTATAGTACTAACATTTTACAAGCAAATGTAAATAGATTTGCCCTTACAAAATTTAAAAACGATGAAAAAAATATTGCATATAATTTCGAGCCCGAGAGGCGAGGCCTCCTTAAGTATTAAATTGGGGAATGCTGTAATTGAAAAAATAAAAGCCGAATACCCCGGCAGCACCGTGACTGAAAGAAACCTGGTAACGCAAAACTTCCCCCAACTGGAAGAAGCGCATATAAGCTCTTTTCATACGCCGGCGGAACACAGAACATCGGCCAACATTGAAGCCGCCAGGCATTCGGATGAGGCCATAAAGGAGATTGAAGACGCGGACATTATCGTAATCGGCGCGCCGCTTTACAATTTCAGCATCCATTCGAGCCTGAAAGCATGGATAGACCATATAGTAAGGGCAGGTGTTACTTTTAAAATTAGTGCAAATGGCGCCGAAGGGCTTATAAACGGTAAAAAAGTTTATATCGCGTTATCGTCAGGTGGAGTTTATTCCGAAGGCCCATGGCAGCCATTTGACTTTGTTGAACCTTATTTGAAACATATTTTAGGCTTTATCGGCTTAAAAGATATCACCACGTTCCGTGTAGAAGGTTCAAATATACCCGGTGTAAAGGAAACTGCGCTGGAAAAAGGGATCAGCAGCATTCACCTGAATTAAAAAACACCATCAAATCAAAAGGCTTTGGCCGTTGTTCGAGGTCTTTTGATTTGAAAATTTCAGGACAAATTAAAACCGGTAAAGTTTCCCAATATCATCACCACTTCTCGTCCCCGACCGGCACAGCGTACCCACGTTGGGGCTAAATAACGCAAATGGCGCCCTTTATGGCGCCATTTGCAGGTATAGTTTGTGCTCAACCTAAAATCCCTTTAGTCCTTTATATGCAAAGCCTGCTGGACTTCCGAATAGTTTTTGGGGTTTACAGCACCCAGCGTGTGTACGCCTCCCGGAATAATTACATATCTGAACTGGTGCGCATTGGATATACTGCCGTAGGCATTAAGGCTGCTGGCAAGGTCAATCTGGATACTCCCCAGCGTAACATTATCCGACCATGTATCGATATTGGCCGTTGTGCCACTCATATATGTTATCACAATTGGCAGGTTGCTTACCTGGTTGGTTGGCCATATAACCGGGTTGTACCCATCCAGTTTAGCATAAACAAGTACCGAGCCCTTATCTAAAATAGCCTGGGTAATTGCCGACGCTGTTATAGTGGCATCAAAATGGAAAGTTCCGAAAATAGTATCCTTTTTGTAGGTCGAAGGTGTGATCCAGTCGGAATAAGTTACATTGGCAGTGCCTCTTAAAGCTAAAGCCGTACCCCATCCGCTGGCGGTTTTAGGACCGTAGAAAAACATATTGGTTTTGTTGATATAATAATCGCCAATGTTGCCAACAGCGGCAGGCGGATAAGTGGTGCCACTCAGGATGACTGAGCCAGGCGTTCCAGGCGCACCAGCTGTGCCTACCAGGTGTGTAGCGGTTCCCCACCCTGATGCCGTTTTTGGACCCCATAAGTAGTGCAGCGTAGTGTTAATATAAAAATCGCCTACGTTGCCTACGGCAGTGGGCGGGTTGTCGGTACCGCTCCAGATCGCGTTCCCTGCTACGTTAGTTGCTACAATAAATGAATTGTCGGTGGTGATGCCTGGGGTTTTGGCAGGTTTAACGGAGTTATTTTTTGTGCACGAGATGATAATCATGGCAACGGCAAAAAAAACAGATAGTGATAGTGTTAGCTTTTTCATTTTAGATGAATTTTAAATTTAAAAATTGATTGTTTATTGTTAAAAAAGGTAGAGCCAAAAAAGTGTAAGGACAGTAAGCAAATAATAATTTACCAATTTTGAGTACGAATACAGCTTTTTTCTCCATACGCCAAAACTATAGAACCTGCCAGGCAAAGCCTGCAGGGTATTTACGCGATATCTTGCGTAATTTCACGCAAAATCAAATCGAAAAAATAAAGGATAAATTTTGTTTTTACAGGGGGCTAAAAAGATAAATACAATCCTTTCGGGAGAAAAAGGCACAATAATTTAAATAAAAACAGGTGTTATATAATTGGCAATTCGCGTACCCAGAGCGGTATCAATAGTCAGGAATGAAAGCCAAATCCCTGATAATCATCAAGTATACGACTTTTAAATTATTATATCCAAACTCCTATGTTAAAATTTAGCTTTTCGTTTTAATTTTATAAGCAGGCGGGCTACCTGGCAACGGGCCACAAGCCGGGAGGTTTTCGGCAGCGGAAAATGCTTGCGGCCATTGGGGGGGCGTCTTTCAAGGACATTTACACTTTGTTTACAACTTCTGGTTGTCCTGTAGCTATTAAAATGCAGTAACTTGTTTAACTTAAAATGCGTATAAAATATTTGTAATATTCATTTAATGAAGATGATGAGAGTTGGAATCGCGCTTATTTTTGCTTATATCTTTATTATTCCGTGTGTATTTGCGCAAAAACTAACTTTAAATACCACCTGCATTAATAGCAATAATGGCTTATCGCAAAACTCAATACAATTTATTTTAAAGGACCGGTATGGTTTCATGTGGTTCGGCACCCAGGACGGACTTAATAAATACGATGGTTATAAGTTTACCGTATATAAAAATTCAAAAAGCGACCCTTCATCCATCGGTGCAAACCTTGTTAATTCAATCTGCGAGGATGCCGACGGAAATATTTGGGTAGGCACCCGTCTTGGTGGTGTTAGCCGGTACGACCGATCACGGGATGCATTTGTAAATTATAAGAACGATATACACGACCCAAACTCGCTCAGCAACAACAACGTCCAGGTTGTTTACAGCGACAAGGAATCGAATTTGTGGATTGGGACCGAAGATGGCTTAAATCTGCTGGACCACAAATCTGGAAAATTTAAACGCTTTTACAAAAACGCATCGGCTCCCGAAAGCCTTAGCAATTCAAACATAACTGCTATACTTGAAGATGAAGGTCATCATCTTTGGATAGGAACGGGCAGCGGTTTAAACCTGCTGAATCCAACCACCGGAAAATCCACCAAATTTTTTGATAGGAAAATTAAAGTTCATGGCGACAATAACTTTGTAAATGCGATAATAGAAGACGACAACAAAAACATTTGGATAGGTACCGGGAAAGGCTTAAATTTAATTAGCCGGAACGAAAATACCTATTCATACTACCCCATTGAACCCGACAAAAATTTAATCGGCAATATTAATTCCATTTACTGCCTGGCTAAAACCAGCGACAATAAATTTTGGATAGGTTCAAATACTACGCTTCAACTTTTTGATGCCGACAAAAAAAAGCTGATCCCCATTAGTGAAAAAACCAATGGCGAGGACTTGATGCCAAATGACGGGGTTTCGGCCTTACTCGAAGATAATGCAGGGATACTTTGGATAGGCACCACCAGCGAAGGCCTTGTTAAGTACGACCGGAACTTATCTATTTTCCCTTCATATAAGGCCTCGTTAAATAACAATCCTTCGGCCGCTAACATCATCAGGGGCATAGCCGAAGACAGTAAGGGTAACCTATACCTGGGTACCGATTTTGGCATTGAATATTTTAACAGGGCTAAGGGCACATATACCTCGTATAAGCATAGTTTAACCAACAATAACAGCTTATCCAACAATTACACGCTAACTGTACTGGTGAGTAAAAAAAGCGGCCTGGTGTGGATAGGTACGTATTCAAGCGGGCTCGATTGCTATGACCCAACTACGGGCAATTTTACGCATTTTACATCGGGGCCCGGCGTGGGGCAAATTCAGGGTGGCGGCATTTATGCCTTATTAGAAGATAAAAAAGGCAATATTTGGTTTAGCCCGGCCGATGGCGGCGTTTACGAATATGAGCCGGCAACAAAACGTTTCCGTCATTTTATGCACAATGACAAAGACGCCAACAGCGTTTGCGACAATACTATACAAGCCCTTTACGAAGACAAAAAAGGAAACATCTGGATGGGGGGATATAGCTACGGGCTAAGCATCTTCAATCCGTCAACCGGGGTCTTTTCGCAATTAAATGTTAAAAACAGTAAGCTCAGCAGCAACATAGTAAGTGCATTTTATGAAGATCCTTCCGGAAATATGTGGGTTGGTACCATGGATGGAGGATTAGAATGTTACCAGGCGACAACCCACCGGTTTGTTGGCTTTCCGGAAAACAACGGGGTGGTTAACAATACCATCAATTACATTGCCGGCGATGCGAAAGGTTACATCTGGATAAGTACTATACAGGGGATTGCTGAGTTGGACCCGGTTACCGGGCGATTCAAAAATTATGGGTACCACAATGGTCTCAGAAGCCTTGAATTTAATTTTGGTACAGGGGCAGTTTTAAGTGATGGCGAAATTGCGTTTGGCAGTATAAATGGTTTTAATATTGTCGATCCGCGTAACCTTCATTACAACCACAACAAACCTGCTGTTGCCATTACAGGGTTCGAGATATTTAACAGGCCCATCATTCCGAATACCCGAAAATCACCGCTAAGGCAAAGCATCGAATCGACGCGGGAAATCAGGCTCAATCACGCACAATCAGTATTTAGCCTTGATTTTGCAGCGTTGGATTATACCATCCCCGAAAATAATAAATATGCCTATAAGCTCGACGGTTTTGATACCGAATGGCGGTATGCCGGTACGGAGCGAAAAGCCACTTATACTAATTTAGACCCCCGCGAATACACATTCCGGGTAAAGGCCGCTAACGAAAACGGCATTTGGGGCGATAAGGAAACCACTATTAAAATAAAAATTGTGCCCCCCTATTGGATGACCTGGTGGTTCCGTGCGCTGGCGTTTACTTTATTTGCCGGCATAGTTTATTCGCTTTATTGGTATAAAAGCAATACCGAACGTAAGCAGAAAACAGAGTTGGAAAAACAGGTTAAAGTACGCACGCTTGAAATTGGCAAGCAAGCCAGCGATTTGCGTGCTTTGAACGATGAACTTCAGTTGCAAAAAGAGGAAATAATTTTTAAGTCGAAAGAACTGATGGAGAAGACCACCTCGCTTGAAAACCTTCTTGAAGAACTCACCCAACAAAAAAACCACGAACGGCAGGCACGCTTAATGGCTGAAAATGCCCGGCTGGAAGCAGATAAAGCCAACCTGGCCAAAAGCACGTTCCTGGCTACCATGAGTCACGAGATACGGACGCCACTTAATGGTGTTTTAGGAATGGCCGCGTTGCTGGCCGAAACAGAGCAGACACCGGAACAGCGGGATTACACCAATTCTATAGTTAAAAGCGGGGACTCGCTGCTGCTGGTTATCAATGACATTTTGGACTTCTCCAAGATAGAATCGGGCAACCTGAAGCTCGAACCGCATGTATTTGAATTGCGCAAGTGCGTAGAAGACATTATTGAGCTGTTTACCTATAAAGCCACCGAATCGGGGCTTCGGTTGTATTATCAAATAGACGAGGCTGTTCCACAATATATTATTGCCGACAGCCTGCGGCTAAAGCAGATATTGACAAACCTGGTTGGAAATGCAATAAAGTTTACCCATAAAGGAGAAATAGCAGTACGGATCAATGCCAAAAATCCCGAAAAAGATAATTTCAGCTTGCTTTTTGAAATTGTTGATACCGGGATAGGAATAAAAAAGGAGCAGGTGGGTAAACTATTCAAAGCGTTTAACCAGGGCGATTCATCCATTACCAGGCGTTATGGAGGCACCGGCCTCGGGCTGGTTATATGTCAGCGCCTGATTGGCCTGATGGGTGGAAACATTGGCGTAACCAGCAAATTTGGCGAAGGCAGCAATTTTAAGTTTGATATTACCTGCCTTAAAGTTGAGTCTGTTGGTACCGGCGATAGCCCTGCCAATGCTGTTGCTGCGGGCGACACCGGTGGCAAAAAATCATTACTATCGGTGGAATTTGCATTAAAATATCCAATGGCAATTTTGGTTGCCGAAGACAATTTAATGAACCAAAAACTAATATTAAGAGTGTTGAGTAAACTTGGTTACCAGGCAGAAATAGCCAACGATGGCACAGAAGTATTAGCTATGATGAAACAGAAAAACTACGATTTGATTTTGATGGATATACAAATGCCAAACATGGACGGCCTGGAAACCACGAGGATAATCAGGAAAAAAAACAGGTCGTACCCGGTAATAGCAGCCATGACGGCTAATGCTTTAAGTGAGGACAAGGACAACTGCCTGAAAGCAGGCATGGATGGTTATTTATCGAAGCCGTTAAGTATTGAAGTGTTAATTGAAAAACTGGTGGAGATATACGGAAAAGTCATGTCCCATATTCCGACCCACGAGTATACCGAAGTTAAATAACGGTTATCTGTAAGAACCTGCGGTTTTTTTTAGCGGTTAATTTATAGTAGTGCTCAGCTATGAATGTATTGGATACCCATCAGCGGGACACGGGAAGCTTTTGTCCACAGGCCTTGCCCGTTATTCTCGCGCTAGAAGAGGGGGATGCTTATTGATTTATTTGGTTTTCTCGTATGTGTAAAATTGCTTTTTCGATGCTCCCTATTATTTTAGTAGCGAGCTGTTTCGTGACGTGTCTTTCCGAGGTATGAACCAATCGATTTCGAATGACAATCCAATTACGCAATTCCATTATTTGACCTCCATCAATTAATTCGTGTTTATAAGCTAGATCTAAAAGTTTATTTAATGAATATATGTTGCCGGGCCTATCTACATACTTATATAACGTCCTCCGCAAAACATCTTCAAATAGTGTAACGGCAGAAATTACCGCGGCGGGAAATTCATTTTTGTTTAGCAGCCTTCTTGCCTCACTATTTATTCTTTCTTGGATGGTCCCGGCTATCTCCTCAAAATTACCTTGAAAAAGTGCTACGAAATCGTCAACATCCTCTAAAAAGTTTTCCGGCCTATCAATAAAGTGTAAATGATAAGCCGCCCCCAAAATCGGCGATTCATAGAATGAGTCTCGATTGCCTATAACAATCAGTTTTTGTTGATTAAGCTGTGTTAAGATCATTCCTAACTCGTTTCTCGTGGAATTTATGGAAATGTCAACTATAACAATAGACGCCTTATCGATTAATGAAGATATTGTAGCTAGAATGTTATCGCCGGATTGGATAAATTCGTCAACAGTGATTGGAACGAAGTTGTATTCCCTTACAATTGGAAAAATATATTTTTTATAAATTGAAATAAATTTTAACGGAATAGAAAAAAAACAAAGTCGGGAATAATCATCCGCATCAAGCGACAACTGAATTTTAGTGTTTTCATCCGTTACTGTGGTGAAACTAGGCAGCTCTTTAATCCAAAAGTCGCGCAGTTCCTCGAATACCTCCTCTAAGATAAGACCATAACTTTTCTTCGAATTTAAGGGAATGTTAATAACCTTCGCTCCACGCCGCTCGAATTTGAGCACACTTTGTTTAGTTGCACCTATATTTATAACGTACGCTTGTCTGCGTAGCTTGCCTAGCCGGTCTTTTATAAGTTGCCAAACTTGTCTAAAATCTGGGTCATCCAAACTATACCCTATGAAAAGGCATGTTTTTGATATAAGGAGATTAGCTAAGAAAGTTGCGAGCATCGGATAACGATTTAGAAACCCGTCATAATCATCTTCAGTGGCAATTAATCTTTTCGGATGATGCAAGTCGCCGTGAATTTTCAGAAGAGATACATCTTTTTTATTATGGTTGTTAATCGCGAGGTGTTCCTCATCGATAATTGGTCTACAATAAACATTGCATTGTTCATATGCGTTTTCAATTAAAAAATCAAAATTTGTAGTGCAAACTAGTTCAAACGGTATTTTTGAAAACGCAATATGCGCCCTACCGGGCTTGATAATTCCCGTTAATAAAAGTTCATTGAACTTTTCAACTAATTTAGTTTTTCCGTATTCCTGTTCATATGTAGAAATTGATTCAATAGGATTGTTATACTCATAATCTAAAGGAAGGTCTTTTGAAACCAACTCCCCTAGTTTATTCCAATCAGGCATTTCTTTGCCTTTGGGGATATCCGCATTTCTTGAAAACCCAGCTCCAATAAATGGTATTACTTGGCCACGAACCAAATCTTCCAAAAAAGGTATTGGAAAATTTTTTAAGTAAGTATAAGGTTTTAGTTTTTTTCTGTCAATCATGAATGGTTTAGGTGTTTATTTGAGGGTTAAATAAGCAATCAATATTTATTCTTCAACATACTTTAAAAGCAAAACTTAGATTTTGGTAAATATAAAGAGTATTGAACTTATTTCATTCTATCATATAAATATAGGTAGAAAACTTAAAGAATTTAATAAGTATTCGGATATGGACTCCAATCTTTATAATGTTCTCGACTGTGCAATACAGTCAAGAAGCTATTCGCATTAGGAAATTTTCTATTAACACGGATTTCTCTTTTTAAATTAAAGGGCCTACTCAATTCAAAATAATAATCTTTTACACGATCAAAAAAATTCAAATACAATTCAAATAATATAATGGTTTCATGAAATATATCAATCCATTCGTCAAAGCTTACTCCACCTACATCATCATCCTTGTTTTTATTGTTAAGTAAAATATTTCTGCCAAGAATAGCGTATTGCGAATGTGCAATTGCGTTTCGTATTTGCGACCGATGGCATTTTAAGAAACTGTCATATAGTTGAGGGATTTTATCTTTGAGTGTATCTTTAACGTAATTGAAAGCCTTATATCGCGGTAAATTTCCTTGATTACTTCGTCCTGGCGATTTAATTTTAAAATGCCAATCATAATCCTCCGCATTTATCAGCATACACAACTCATACCATTTTTTAAGAAAGGTTTCCCCTTCCCATATTTTCAAATATATAAGCATTTCCACCTGAATAGTAATGGCCTCTTGATGTGCGATTTGATTTATCTCCTCCGAACGTTCCTGAGTGTATTCATGTAATTTTAAATATTCTCCATAGCCGATATTTTCATAATCTTTTACATACTCACGGATAAAATCATGATTTGTACCTTCACAATGCCCCTCAATATCAGTCCCAATATTATAATACAGTCGAAGATTGCCCGGATTATTTGGGTCTTCCTCATTGCCTAAAACGGCATTTTCCATAACCAACAATAAATCTCCGGGATGAGTTTGATTTTTAATAGCAAGATTAAAAAGTTCATCAAAATATGGATTTAGAGATTTATCCTTTTCATTTAATATCTCATTAAATAACATAATTCATTTTTTAATAAATATAAATCAAATACGATGCACTTTTTTTTCTGACCCTCGCGGAATGAACGCGACTCGAACCCGTCCCCAAAGCTTTGGGGACCCGACAAGCACGCATTCTACCATTGAACTACCACTCCTTTAGGCCAACATTTAACCGCATTTAGCCTTCCATTCCATAAAATAATCGTTAATTATTTTATCAATATTTTGCCTGGTTGCACCATCCCAATACCCTTGGTCTTTTGAATATTTTAAATCCTCAAACGCGAAATACAGCAGATAAAAGTCATGAAGTGGCGGTTCGTAATTATTTTTTATATAGATCTCTTTTAAGATGTCCAACACACTAACGGCCGCAATTTCATGGTCAAGTGCTTTTGTAACTAAGTAGCATACATAATTTTTATAAACCAGTTCATGATTGGCCCAGCTTAAATTAAGTTCAGTAAGAACCTTATCGGTTAAGCTTCGCAATTCAAACTGGTTATAAGGCTCAACCTCGCCCGCAAGGATAACCAGGTTCTCTGATTCAAATCCTGCCTCAAGCATATCATAAGCCCATGCTATCCACCTTTTGTTGACATTTTGGCCAAGCATTTTAAAAGCTAGTATTTCTGCAGTTGATGGTATAGGATTCATAAGTTTCTACTAATATCGTTTATTATAGTTTGGATGTTGTTGCTATTGAGTCCGTTGTTATTAATTAAAAAGGATTGTCTTTTCGATCCGCCCAAAGGCGGAGAGAATTCTTCACCACCTGTCGTTTCCCCCTGCACAGCGCGAATGCATGGCGTATAAGATTTCTCGCTCGCGCTCGAAATGACAACTTTTTTCGTTACTGCCCTCGCGTCGCGACGCTCTATTCCCGGCCGTTGGTTCTCCCTCAAACCACCCAGATCCGGCCAATTTATCGCCACTTTTTTCAAATCCAGCCGATTTCGACCGAAAAACTGAATTTTTAAAAATAGCGAAACACCTGATTATCATTTAATTACAAAGAACACTCAAAAAGTTCTAATTTATGGAACACTTGATTATCAGCCACTTACAACAATTCAATAATTCTAAAAAGCATGAAACCATTGATTATCAGCATGTTTCACAGCGTTCCACGGTGTTCCGCGCAAAAAAAATGGAACACCTGGAACGCTTTTTTTTTTAATTAACATTTAACCATCATGTCATTGCGCGGAGCGTAGCGACAAAGCAACCCCGTAGCCATATATAGCGCCAATGCACTACGGTTGTGTAATGGCAACGAGGTTGCTTCGCTGCGCTCGCAATGACACGGTTTTGGGTTTTCTCCGCTGCCCACTGCCAACTTAAAACTGCCAACTCAATCCTCCGGCTTTTCCTTCGCATCCGCCATCCTTACTATCCTTGGCTCAAATTTGGCGAGGACCTCTACCAGGTCGTGCTGGGCGGCCATTACGGTGTGTATGTCCTTGTAGGCCATCGGCGCTTCGTCAATATCGCTGCCCATCAGGGTGATGCGTTTATCAACCAGGTTGGCGGCCACTGCGGCCTTGTCGATAGTTTTAAAGGCGGCGCTACGGCTCATCAGTCGCCCGGCGCCGTGACTGGCCGAGTTAATGCTGGCAGCATGGCCTTTGCCACGCACCACAAAGCCCGGTGTGCTCATGCTGCCGGGGATAACACCCAACACGCCTTCGCCGGCCGGGGTCGCGCCTTTACGGTGTACCATTACTTCGGTACCGTCGGGCAATTGCTCCTTCCAGGCAAAATTGTGGTGGTTTTCAATCATCATCACCGGCTGCAGGTTAAGCGCGCGGGCTATTTTACCGTGGATCTCGTGGTGGTTGGCGCTGGCGTATTCGCCAGCCAGGTTCATCGCAATCCAGTACTCCTGCCCTTCGTCCTTGTCCAGGTCGAGCCAGGCCAAATGCTTGGCTTCGGGCGGCAGTTTGGTTTTGGTCATGGCAATTTTGCTGTAATGGTCGGCCACATTACCCCCAAACCCACGCGAACCGGAGTGCGACAATAAAGCCAAATAATTACCTGCCGGGATGCCTGCTAGAGCACCCTCGGCAAGGCTTAATTCGCCCCATTCCACAAAATGGTTGCCTGTTCCGCTGGTACCCAGTTGTGCATAGGCCTTATCCTTCAGGTTACGGATCACCTTGGTTTCGCCCCATGTTTTGCTGTCAAACAGCGAGCTATCGAAATACGATTTTGTAGTACACCCCATCCCGAAATACGTATTATCCACCAGTATATTCTTTAGCTTGTCGTTCTCCGTATCCACCAGGCTTGCCGGCAAATCGAAAATGCTCAAACACATCCGGCAGGCAATATCTACCCCCACCGCAAAGGGAATGATGGTATTAGCCCTAGTGGCCAGCACCCCGCCAATAGGCAAACCATAACCCTGGTGGGCATCGGGCATAAGGGCGCCGGCGACAGCTATGGGCAATTGAATAGCTGTTTTCATCTGTGCCAGCGCCCCCACCTCAATGTGTTCCAGTCCCCAAACAGGGAATTCGGCCATCTCTTCCTTCAGCTTAAAAATGCTGCGTTCTTGTTTTACAAACTTTCCTTCTTTACGCAGGGCAATCACGTCGTCCGCCAGGTTTTTAAACTTTCCGCCTTTTTTAAGGGCATACGGCATCGGGTCATCAATCAGCGCTTCCAGGTTTGCCAGGATATTCGGCTTGTCCATCACCTGGTGCTTTAAAAGTCCGTTTGCTACGCGACTGAAGTTTACCAATATTTCCACATCGTTAATACCGAGGGCTTTGAGTTCGTTGTTACTGATCTTTTGCCCCCCGACCTCCTGAAGCGGGAGTACATGCTGAGGGTTATTTTCTTTTCTCATGATACAAAGAGATATACCCACTGCGCAATCTATTTGCGCAGTAAAAAATTATTTTTTAATTTCGGACGTGGGATGTTCGATTTCGGATTTATTAGCACTACTAACCATTCTTAAATCTAACTTTCAAAATCACAATTCCGAAATCCAACTTCCGAAATCCGAAATCCGTTATGCCTGTAAACCGCAACGCCCTCATCCGCTACCGCACCATCGACAGCTGCCTGCAAAACCGCTTCAAAAAGTGGACTTTGGAAGACCTGATAGATGCCTGTTCCGATGCCTTATACGAATACCAGGGCATTAACACCGGCGTAAGCCGCCGGACAGTACAGGCCGATATCGAGATGATGCGCAGCAACAAGCTCGGCTACGAAGCGCCCATTGTAGTGACGGATAAAAAGTATTACACCTACTCCGATAAAAAATACAGTATCACCAATATCCCTATAAACCAGCAGGACATGCAGGTTTTAAGCGAGGTGGCTATCCTGCTGAAACAGTTTAAAGGCTTCAGCCATTTTACCGACCTTAACGAAATGGTGAGCAAGCTTGAAGATAAGATCTATACACAAAAAACATCGTCGCCGCCGGTTATTGATTTTGAGAAGAACGACAACCTGAAGGGATTAGAATGGATAGAGATCATCAGGAATGCTATTGTAGCTAAAAAAACGATGTACATTACCTATCAATCGTTTAAGGCGCGGGAGGCCAGCACCTTTTGCTTTAGCGGGTATTTACTGAAAGAATACCGCAACCGGTGGTTTCTGCTGGGCCGATCGCACCAGCGGCATGCCTTGCTTAACCTGGCGCTCGACCGTATCCAGGCCATTGAAATGCATACCGACGATTACCGCGAAAATACTGAAATCGACCTGGTTACTTATTACAGCGACGTCATTGGGGTAACTAAATCGCCGGGGCAGCGAGATTGCGAGGTTGTTTTTTGGATTGATGAAGCAAATGCCCCATACATCATCACCAAGCCGTTGCATCCTACCCAAAAACTTTTAAGCAACGAGGTTGACGGCAAAATCTTCAGCATCCGGGTGATCCACAATTTTGAGCTGGAGCGCGAACTGCTTGGTTTTGGCCCAAAGATAAAAGTATTGGGTCCAAGATTACTGCGAAAGGTGATAAAAGAGCAGCTAAGGAAAGCGCTGGAATTCTACGGATAGTGATGAACATTCCTGGATAAGTTATTACAGTACTGCTATTAGTATTTATTTTCTTTTTAATTAAATAAATAAAATAAAAAACAATATTGTAATGGGTCTGTTACATAATGATATATAACTAATAAACATCATTATGAAAAGGATCAGTTTAATATTATTAATAGCCGGCATGATTTGGACAGTCCAAACGGCACAGGCCCAAACCCAGGATACGACCAAAAACCACATCGAAGTTAAAAAGAAGGTTAAAAGGGGTGCTCACGGGCGTACCGTAACCAAAATTAAAATGACAGGCACCGGAACCCCTGATGCTATCAACGACGCAGCCGATGGCGCAGCTACCGGTCATTTGAAGCCCGCTCCTACTCCAGCTCCTGTAATAGTAACCCCGCCGCCGGCTCCAGCACCGGAACCAGCGCCCGCACCAGCACCAACAGTAGTTGTAGTACATGATACCGTACGTACGCCTGCGCCTGCCGCTGTACCAATTGCGCCACCGCCGCCCGGAACAACCGAGGTAACTACTACCACCGAAACTAAACCGGTTACTACTGCCAGTGTAACTACGCACCATGTTACGCATACCGCAACAGCATACCACAAACCGGTGCATACTTACCACAAAGTTTACCACAGAACTGCGACAACAACCCCGGCAACAAAAACTACTACTACCACCACAGTTAAAAAAACTGAATAAAAGTGGTGTCCTAAATAAACAGACTTACGAAGTTTTAAAAACTTCGTAAGTCTTTCGCTAAGTAAATCTTAACCGCTAACCTATCCCTGTAGCCATATCTTGGCTCCTGATTCTTGACTCCTGACTCTTTCCTGCACAGGTTAATTTTTGTTAAAAAACCCGCATCCATACAAAACATTCCGTGAAAGATGATATTTTTACCTATACCCTCATCAACATCGTATGTTCAACAACTACTTTAAACTGGCGCTGCGCAATACCTGGAAACATAAAACCACTACAGCTATCAATATTTTAAGCCTTTCGATAGGCATAACCTGTTGTGCGCTGGTATTTTTATACGCCCAACGCGAGTTTAGTTTCGATAAGGGTTTTGATAACAGCAGCGATATTTACCGGGTAACATCAACCTTTAAAGGCGGCTCTGGCGCACCAACAGCCGGCTTGCCCTTTGCAAAATATTTAAAAAGCGAAATCCCCGAAGTGGAGCAGGTCAGCCGCCTTGACCCTACCTACGGAACTGTAATTGTACAGGCAGCCGGCAACAGTACCTCCACGCCCTATGCGGTTAACTCAGGCTATTGGGTCGATCCTGCTTTCTTTGATATCTTCTCCTTCCATTTTTTAAGCGGCAACCGCCAAACAGCCTTAAGCGCACCCAATACGGTGGTATTGTCGGCGTCGCTGGCAAAAAAACTCTTCGGCGTCGCTTATCCCATTGGTAAAACCATTAAAACCAACGGCGGCACTTATACTGTTTCAGGTGTTTTTGGTGAAGATATTTTAAACCACATTCAGGCCGATTTTTTTGCATCCAACAACAGCGACCATATCCGCGACAAAATAAACAACGCTAACAATTGGGTGGTCGATGATAATTACTATACCTACATCAAACTAAAACATAGCGCCAGCCTGCCGCACGTGCTCGCTGAAATAACTGCCTATACGCAACGCCACGCCGGGCAGCAAATGAAAACTTATAACGATCACCTTACCACATCGTTACAAGCCTTAACCGATATTCACCTGCACTCCCAGGGCTATGTTGATTACCTGGCCTACAAACAGGGCGATATAAAATACCTCCAGGTACTGGCTATAATCGCTTTTTTTGTGCTGGTGCTGGGTTGTATCAACTACATCAACCTAACCACAGCGCAGGCCCTTTCGCGTGCGCGCGAAGTGGGTGTACGCCGCGTATTGGGAGCGGGAAAAAGCGCCATCCGTTTACAATTTATCATAGAAACCATGGCTGTTAGCTTGGCCGCGCTCATTGTGGCTGCAGGGCTTTCAATTTTATTCCTGCCCATATTTAACAGTTTCACGGGCCAGCAACTATCATTTTTGGCGCCCGAAAACCGGAGTCTTATCCTTTGGGTTTTACCGGCTACGCTTTTGGTTGGCTTTATGACCAGTTTGTACCCTGCGTTTAACTTATCGGCCTTTAAGCCGGTAAAAGTATTAAAAGGCAAAATAGCCGATGCGCAGGGTACCTTCAGTATCCGTAAGGTGCTTATTGTATCGCAGTTTGCCATTTCAACCTGTTTGGTATTTGCAACGCTGGTGATATACAGCCAGCTCCATTACATTATCAACGCCAAACCGGGTTTCGACCAGGACCAGCAACTCACTATCGATTTAAACAGCGACCAAGCCCGCAACAACAGCACCGCATTCATCGCGCAGCTTAAAAGCAATCCTAATTTTAAATCGGTAAGCGGGGCCACGGGAGCATTGTATTCCGGCGATATGAATTTTTATACGCCCGAAAAAACGATAAATGATAAGCAGGATGTTTTCCTGGATTTCACCGATGAAAATTATGTAAACACGCTGGGTGTGCAATTGGTGTCGGGCAGCAATTTTACGCCCCAGGCTTTTAACAATACCGATATGCAGCAGGATATGGAACTCAATGATATGGGCAGGCAGGTAATCTTTAATGAAGAAGCAATCCGCGTGCTAGGGCTCGATAGCAGTACCGCTGTGGGTAAATATGTCTCGCATCTGCATAATGGCGTGGTTTATCAATATAAAATTGTGGGCGTGCTAAAAAACTATCATTATTTTTCGCTGCACACGGCCATTGGCGCTTATGGAATTATCCCGGTAAACCCAAAACGGTTTACTACCATTATTGCAAAAGTTAACGGCAATCAAATGGCTGCTGCTATTAAATACGCAGGCAATCAGTGGAAGCAACTTAACCCCGATGCGCCGTTCTCCTATAATTTTTTAAGCGATGTTTTTCGGTGGGATTATATCAGCGATCAGCGCGAACAGCAACTGATTGGTTCCTATACTTTTGTGGCGGTACTCGTATCGTGCCTGGGTCTGCTGGGGCTTATTACCTACACAGTTACACAAAAGGCCCGGGAAATAGGCATCCGCAAGGTAATCGGCGCCAGCGAAGCCAATATCGTGATGTTGTTTTCGAAACAATATTTTAAGTTGATATTGATTGCCAACCTGATAGCCTGGCCCGTTGGCTGGTACCTCATGAATAACTGGTTGACTGGTTTTGCCTACCGGATTAATATTAACTGGTGGATGTTTGCTGCAACCTTGTTAGCAGGCATCTTTATTGCCTTTTCAACCATAGCATTTAAAACCATAAAGGCAGCAACGGCAAACCCGGTAGATAGTTTGCGGGCCGAGTAACCGTCCGCTATGCAATACCCATCGGGACTATTTTATTTATCGATCCGCCCCTGTCAACCAAAATGGCTTCGCCCGATTTGATGGTTTTATTTTCGCCCGAGAAAATGTCCGCAACCGCTGCCGCAATATCTTCGGGCAGAGCTATCGTTCCGCTTGGATTAATACTTCCGCCAAATCCTGCTTTAGCTTCAGGCTGAAAACCTGTTAACCGGTCAATCATTGGCGTATCGGTAACCCATGGACAAACGGCAAAAACATTGATATTTTGTTCGGCAAAACCCGCCGCTGTCGACTGCGTCATACTGAGCACGGCGGCTTTACTGGCGCCATAAATGATGGCAGTACCAAAAGGGATGATTGTCCCCACAAACGAGGATACATTAACAATAATACCCCCATGCTGTTTAATCATGCCGGGTATAACATGTTTGGTGCATAAAAATACACCCTTTACGTTTGCAGCCAAAACCTCATCAACCACTTGCTCCGTGTTTATTTCAATGGGTCCCATTGCCCCTTCTACACCTGCATTGTTAAATAAATAATCAATCCTGCCAAACCTGCTTATTGTTGCTTCAACCAGGTTAATTACATCGCTTTCGCGGCTTACGTCAGTTTGAACAAATATTACTTTTGCGCCACCTCCTGCTATTTCAGCAGCCGCGGCGTCGCCCGATTGCTTGTTACGACCGGCCAATACAATATTAATGCCCAGGCTTGCCAGTTTAGTGGCTACCTGTCTGCCTATTCCTGTTGCGCCGCCGGTAATAATTGCAACTTTATTTTGTGTAGTTTCTCCCATAATGTTTAATCAGTTTTAATAAATCAGGTTTATTCATTTGATACAGGTGGCTCAAAAAGCACACGGAATCATCTTATAAATAAACAGCTCATACCACAGATTAAAAATGTGAGATAAGTAGTATTTTCTGTCCAGGGGAAACCCGGGAAGAATTTGTCTCCGGCAGGTGCAGCTTTCGCTGCACCGCCTTCAACAAGGGATATATACTAGGGGTATTAGTCAATTTGATTATATCCGGCTCACTATACCGCTTTCAACACGTTTGCGGTACGACCAGAAAAACACTATCGGGAAAACAAAGAGGTTAAAAATGGTATTGGTGATCAATCCCCCGATAACCACAATGGCCAGGGGTTTTGATGCTTCGGAGCCTATACCGTTCGACATAGCGGCCGGTAACAACCCTATGGCCGCCATCATGGCCGTCATCACAACCGGGCGCAAACGATCGGCAACGCCATCCTTAACGGCCACTGCGAAGGATGTCCAATGCGTGTGATGCCTCAGTTCGGCGATATTACTTTTAAACTTGGTGATCAGGATAACGCCGTTTTGTACGCAAATACCAAACAGGGCAATAAAGCCAATACCGGCAGAAATATTAAAGTTAACCCCCGTTATCAGCAGCGCCAGGATGCCGCCCATAATGGCGAAGGGCACGTTATTAAGCACCAGTAACGAATCCCGGAAGTTGCCGAAAAGGATAAACAGGATGAAAAATATAATAAGCAGGCTAATAGGCACAACCTGGCTCAGCCTCTTGGTAGCGCGCTGTTGGTTTTCAAAATCCCCGGCCCATTGCAGCGAATAGCCTTTGGGCAATTGCAGGCGATCGTTCACTTTATCCTGGGCCTCTTTAATGGTGCTGCCCATGTCGCGACCACGGATAGAAAATTTAATGGCCCCATACCGCCGGTTACGGTCGCGGTATATCATGCTTACGCCGGTAATCTTTTCTATACTCGAAATTTCACGCAGCGGCACGGTATTGTTATCAAGCGTAGGCACGCGCAAATCGCCTATAGATTCTTCGTTGTTCCGGAAGTCTTCGGGATAGCGTATGCGCAGGTCAAACTTTTGTTCGCCTTCATAAATTTGTGTTACGGCTTTACCACCTATGGCCATTTCAATTACGGCATTGGCATCGGCAGCGGTTACGCCATATTGGGCCATTTTTTGCTGATTTAGGTCGATAAGCAACTCAGGCTGACCCATATTGTGCATAATACCCAGGTCCGTGATGCCTTTTACAGTTTTCAAAACCGAATCGATCACTACCTCTTTATTCTCGATGAACTTATAATCATCGCCAAACATTTTCACCACGATAGACCCCTTTACACCTGAAACCGCTTCCTCCACATTATCCGAAATGGGCTGCGAAAAATTCAAATCGATCCCCGGAAAATTTTTCAGCTTTTCCTGCATGCGGGCTATCAGTTGCTCTTTGGTTTCTTTTATCTTCCAATCTTCTTCGGGCTTTATATCCACATGAAATTCAATGTTATAAAATCCGGTGGCGTCGGTACCGTCATTAGGCCTGCCCGTTTGCGACATAACCTGTTTCACCTCATCAAAACTCAGGAAGATGCGCCGCATTTCATTCGCCAGCCTAACGGATTCCTTTAGCGAAATGCTCAATGGGCCGGTCGCCCTTACGTAAATGGATCCCTCGTTCAATTCGGGTAAAAACTCGGTACCCAGCAATTTAAAACAACCCAGGCTCAGCACCAGCGCCGCAATAGCAACCGGGAACACAACTTTTCGCGCCCTGAAACAGAAAGCGTAAAACTTCATGGCATTTTTGGTGATAAACTCCACAAAAGGATTGTGCCGCTCCTTAACATCTTTGCGCAGCAATACACTGGCTAAAGCCGGCACAAACGTAAACGTGAGGATAACCGCACCCAGCAAGGCGAAACCTAGCGTCCATGCCAGCGGCGAGAACATTTTTCCTTCAACTTTTTCAAAACTAAAAATGGGCAGCAGCCCGGTAATGATAATCAGCTTGGCAAAAAATATTCCTTTGCCGTTAACCAGGCAGGCCTTTTTGATAAGGCCCAGCTTGCTCATTTTATTGTAATTGGGCATGCCAATCTCTTTGGCGCGATGATCGAGCACAACAAATATCCCCTCCACCATTACTACTGCTCCATCGATAATTATCCCAAAGTCGATAGCGCCCATCGAGAGTAAATTGGCCGACATCCCCTTCAGCTTTAAACATATAAAAGCAAACAGCAATGCCAGCGGGATAATGAGCGATACGATGAGCGTGGTGCGCCAGTCAGCCATGAAAAGAAAGACGATGATGGTCACAAAAACAATACCCTCGGCCATATTGTGCAGCACCGTATGAGTGGCAAAATTCACCAGGTCTTCGCGATCATAAAATGGTTTTATCTTAACGTCATCCGGCAAAATGGAATTGTTTAACTCGGCCAGTTTAAGTTTCAGATCGTGTATAACAACGTTCGGATTCTCGCCTTTACGCATCACCACTATACCTTCCACAACATCGGGATCCTTATCGCGGCCCACCTGGCCGAGTCGTGGCAAAGCAGACTCCGTAACTTCGGCTATAGTTTTTACATATATTGGCGTGCCCTTAATATTGTTTATAACTATATTCTTAATCTCGTCGATATTGTTCAGCAGTCCAATACCTCTAACCGCAAAAGCCTGGCCGCCTTCATCAATCACATCACCACCCACATTTACATTACTTTTTGATACGGCATCGTACAATTGCAGCGGGGTTACATTATATTGAACTGCTTTTTCCGGGTTGATGGTGATCTGGTAAGTCTTCACTTCGCCGCCAAAACTATTTACATCCGCAACGCCGGGTACGGCTTTTATTTCGCGCTCAACAACCCAATCCTCTATGGTTTTGAGTTCCCGTACCGATTTATGATTACTGGTAAGTGTAAACCTATAAATTTCGCCTGTAGGGCCATAAGGCGGTTCAATAGCGGGATTAACGCCGTCCGGCAGATCAGCATCGCTCAAATGGTTGTTTATCTGTAAACGCGCAAAAGCATAATCTACATCATCATCAAAAGTAATGGTTACTACCGATAGGCCAAATAGCGATGATGACCGTACGCTCACCTTTTTTTCGGCTGGATTTAATGCCAGTTCGATAGGGCGGGTAACAAATTTCTCCACCTCTTCAGCGCTCCGGCCGGGCCATTGCGAAATGATGACAACGGAGGTATTAGTTACATCAGGAAAAGCATCGATACTGATAGTACGGAAACTGATATAACCTGCAACCGCCAGCAAAGCCGTCACAAAAAATATGAAGAACCTGTTTTTTAAGGCGAACGAAAGAATATTTTTTATGAATCGATTCATGTTGATTGCGGATTGCGGAAGTTGGATTTCGGAATTATCTTAGTTCCGGGCCGGGATATTTTATTTCTTTTTTTATTAAAGAATATTGTTTATGGCTATACAAAGCACAATTTTTTTATTCCGAAATCGACACTCCGACTTCCGAATTCCTTCATCATCATTCTTTCAGCGACTCATACAAATACACTTGCCGTGATTTCACTATCCTGTCGCCGGCCTTAAGACCTTTGCTGATATAAGCGCGGTCCTCTACCCTTTTGCTTATTTCAACAGGCTGAATGTGCACCTTTGCAGGACCATCAACTACCATTACATAATTCCGGTCATTATCAAAAACCAGCGCGTTGCTGTTGATAAATGGCAGGTCCTCGCCTGATTTTGCCCTGATCATGATATTGGCAAACATCCCCGGCTTCAGTAAATTTCCCGGATTGCTGATTTTGATCCTTGCATGCATCACCTTATTATCAGGATCGAGCATATTATCAATCTTATCTATTTTGCCGTCGAATGTTTTATTGGGATACGATAGCGTCGTGATCTTCACCGGGTCGCCGGTTTGTATTTTGGAGATATCGGACTCGTAAACATTTACCAAAACATATACAGTCGATAAATCGGCAATGGTGAACAGGTTCTGACTATTATCGGCGCGCACCTGTGTATTGCTGGTCAGGTTTTTCTCCACCACAAAGCCTGATAAGGGCGCTTTTACTTCGTAGCCGTTTTCGTTGCTTTTATTAATGGATACAACCGCACCCGCACGTTTACTTTCGGCAACTGCTTTCTGATAATCGGATTTTGCCTGCTCCAGGTCCTTTTGCGATGCCAGTCCGCTTTTGTACATATCCTCGGTCGATTCCATTATCCGGCGCGTGTTCCGCACATCTGCTTCCGATGCTATATAATCTTTATTGTACCCGGCCATTTCTGCGCTTTTCATAATAGCCAGCGTTTGCCCTTTATGCACTACATCGCCCAGTTGCACATTCACATTTTCGGCTACGCCGCTCACCAAGGGGAATATTTTCACCATCTTGGTTTCGTCAGGCGCTATATTGCCGGTCAGGGTTATCTGGGTTAAAGCGCTTGCCTCCTGCACGGTATCAATCAACAGGCTTTTCAGTAAAGCATTGGTTACCTCAAACTTCGTATCCTTCTCCTGTGCCCCGTCAGCATGATGGCAACTTTGCATCGCCACCACGCTGATTAAAAAGGCAACTGTTGTAGTCAGTATTTTAAAGGGGTACTTGTTCATGCTTAAATTCTTCATTGTTGATTAAAAAAAGGTGTCCCGGTAACATAATTAAGCTGTTCCAAAGAGGCTACACGATTCAGCTCAAGGGTATTCAACTGCAGGGTATTGGTTTTGTACGAGTCGTAAAAATCAAGGAACTCCAGTAAACCGATATTTCTCTTTTCGTAATTCTTATAAACTTCCTGTATCAGGTGATTAAAATCCGTTTTAAACTGCGGATCAAAACTGTTGTACAATTTTTCGAGCCGCAACGCGCCTTTATAGTTGGTGGCAACATCGCTTTCCACCTGGTCCTGGCTGCTTTGTAATTTCACTTTGCTTTGGTCAATCGCTATGCGCGCCTGTTTAATGCCGCCCTGGTTGCGGTTAAAAAATGGCAGGTTAAATTCAACACCGGCGCCTAAAAAATTGGTACCATAACCGCCGTATTTATCGTAATTAATAGAAACAGAAAAATCCGGAACCGCCGTGGCTTTTTGCAATTGCAGGTTAAGGCTATTGTAATCAACCGTTGCTTTCGCCAGCTTCAGGTCGTAACGGTTTGTATAGGCGGAATCTAACAGGGTTTGGTAGGGTGTGCTTTCAACAATGCTTTTGCCATCAAGGTCGTAGTTGTACAATGGCTGCACATAAATGCCTGGCTTTGCTTTTATCAGCAGTTTAAATTCGCTCTGTACGGTATCAATGCTCACCTGCAGGTTATTGTATTCGGCCTGCAGCGTGTACAATTGCGATTGTATGCGCAGCACTTCCTTTTGCGCAACATTCCCTTTGCTGTATTGGTCCTTAAAAATCGCGAGCGTTTTGGTCAGCGAGTTAATTTCATCGTTATAAACCCTTGCCGATTGCTCCTGGAAGTAAATGCTGTAAAAATCGTTCCTGAGCGTAAATTTCAAGGTGCGCAGCAGATCGAAAAACTGGTATTTGGCCTGCTCCACACCCATTTGTGCCAGCCTGATATTTTTGTTGCGCTTGCCGGCGGTAGTAAAAAGCTGCGACACGCTGAACGATTGATCTTTATAAGCGGGCCCCTGCGAGGCATCGTTGGCATGGATACCGTTGGTAAAACTAAAGTCGGGATTGGCGAATAGGCGTGCAGTGATAATTTGCGCACTCGCATTATCAATATTATATCGCTGAATAATTATCTGCAGGTTATTTTTTAAAAATTGATCTTCGGCTTGTTTAACAGTTATCTTGAGGGTATCGCTTGAGGGGGTTTGCGCAAAAACTGAAAGAGCGGTTATTAGAAGTCCAATTTGAAAAAATATAAAAACACTAAAAAATCTCGAAAACATACATCACTTTGATGCAGCAAATTTAAATTACCCGTATTAAAGCTGAATTAAAGGGAGATTAGAATAACATTAGAATTTTACCGCGCAAATTTAATGGTGACGGTGGTGCTTTCGCCTGGCACCGAATCAACGGTAATGGTACCGTTAAACAGGCTGATAATCTTACCGGTTACATACAAGCCAACGCCATTGCCCTGGAAAGCCTTTACATTAGTACCCCTGTAAAACGATTGGAATATTTTGTTCAACTCATCCGGCATGATGCCTATTCCATGATCGGTAATGCTAACGCTGATCCCTTTTTTATCGGCATGCAAACCGCATTGCACGGGCTTGTTTCCTGAAAATTTAAAGGCGTTACCTATAATATTATTAAAAGCTATAGTTAATAACGATTTGTTTGCATTAAGCAGCAGTTGTTCATGATCATCGGGCAGGTGCAAAATATTAACGCTGAATAGGCCTTTGCCGACCCTGGCCGTCCAGTAATCGCTTAACTCCCATATCAGCTCATCAATGGCAACGGGTTTAAGCGCAGGCTGAGTGTAGTTCATATCCACATGTGCCAGTTCCAGCAGGCTGGTAATGGTTTCGTTAAGGCGTTCGGCATCTGTTAACACGGAGTGCAGTACCTGTTCATATTCGGCATTGCTGCGCAGTTTGTGCAGGGTAATTTCAATTTCGCCAATAATGGTGGTAATAGGCGTCCGTAACTCGTGCGAGGCATTTATTACGAAGGTTTGCTGCAGTTCGAAGGCATTTTCCAGGTGCTCCAGCAGTTGGTTAAAATTGTGGGCCAGGGCGCTTATTTCATCTTTTCCGTTACCTTCATCAACACGCATACTCAAGTTACCGGCCCTAACCTGCCGCATTTGGTCAATCACCCTATCAATGGGTTGTAACGATTTTTCAGCAAACCAGCGGCTGGTAATAAACAGGCCAGATGTTACGCTGATGAGCAGGATGACCATACTTTCAATGAGGTCGGTAAACCGTTTATTTCCCTGCTCGTCGACGGCCGACACCAGTATTACAAAGTTACCCTGGTTGTCGTTATAATAAATACCAACCGTCTGTCTTTCCCCTTCCGCAAACTCCATGTGCCTGCGCTTTCGAACGGCGTCAATTATAGGCCCCGACCAAAACTGATTCCTGTCCTTTATAAACGACGCGGCATTTTTATCATCGTAAAACCTGATAACTTCATGCGGAATGGGTTGCAGATAGCGTTCGCGTACATGACTTAAGGAGTCGGGCGATATTTCATCAGCTTCCAGGTACAACTGGGCCGCCACATTGGCACGGTAGGTTAAATGATCATAAAACTGCGATTTGAGTAACGAACTGAAGATAATACAGATAACGGACTGTACAATCAACAGCACAATGGCGCTTATTGCCGTAAAATAAAGTGAAAGCCTGTTTTTTATCTTCATTGGTTGTACCTACCATCGGTCCTGAGTTCTGAAAAAAACGTCCGCAAAAAAATATTGTAAAAACTAAAACACTATTCTTTCCGGCTCATAAAACTCTGTGTTACTTTGTGCCTTCTCTGTGGCCTCTGTGGTAAAAATTTGAACTGCTTTTTATTTCTCACTCTTCAAAATATACCCCATCCCAATAACCGTATGGATCAGCTTATTTTTAAAGCCTTTTTCAATTTTATTGCGCAAATAGTTTACATATACATCAATAAAATTGGTGCCGGTATCAAAATCAATTTTCCAAACCTGTTCGGCAATATACTCCCGCGATAATACTTTATTGGGGTGACTCATAAACAACTCCAGCAGGGCAAATTCTTTGGCGGTGAGGGCCATCTGGTTACCGGCGCGTTCGGCAATGTTGCTCCAGGTATCCAGTTTCAGGTCGTCAAAAGTAAGGACATGTTCTTCGGGTGCATTGACGCTTTGCCTGCGGAGTAAAGCTTCAATACGGGCAAGCAATTCGCTGAAATGAAAGGGCTTGGTCATGTAATCATCCGCCCCGGCCTTTAATCCCGACACCTTATTTTGCACCTGTTCAAGTGCCGACAACATCAGGATTGGCGTTTTGTTGTTGTTTTGGCGTATCTGGCGGCAAAGTTCAATCCCATTAATATCGGGCAGCATTACATCAAGTATAATCAAATCAAAGTCGGCGCCCTGCAACAGCATTTTTGCGGACTGACCATCTTTTGCAGTCTTTACTTTATAAGCGTGCTCCTCCAGGCCTTTGCAAATAAAAGCCGCAACTTTTTGTTCGTCTTCAACTAAACAGATATTCGCCATGATAGCAAAGATAAACTAAGATTAACCAGGATTTGCAGGAGAAATAGATTTTAGGATAGTTCTAATGCGGATTTAATGTGAGGGTTTCTATCGATGGAATGTAGGGCCCAGTAATTGGTATCAATACTATTAAATGAAGGCCAGTTTATAAAAGCAATTTTGATGTCGCATTCAAAAGACTTAAATTTGTATTAAACGCCATCAACATGACAACACTAGCTATCCGGCAAAAATTAATCAGCTACCTCGCGGAAGCCGACGATAGCAAAATAACGGCTATCTACACGCTTCTAAAAAACGAAATTGAAGCGGAAAACACATTCAAGTTAACCGATGAAGAATTAGAAATGCTTGAAAAAGAACATGAAATGCATGTAAACGGTTTAAGCAAATCATATACACGGGAAGAAGCCAGGCAAATCATTAAAGGGCAGCGGGCGTTTTAATGTACCAGTTAATCATTAAACAGCGGGCCATTAAAATGGCTACCCAAGCTTATAAATGGTACGAGAAAAGGCAGCCGGGGCTCGGTGACTCTTTCTTGAATGAAGTGGATGACTGTTATGACAGGATAGAATCTGCGCCGCTGCTATACGCGAAAATCGAGAAAAACTTCAGACAAATTCTTTTAAGGTCCTTCCCCTATGTTTTGGTTTTCGAAATTATTGATAATGATGTGGTTGTTTATGCCGTATTCCACACAAGTCGTGACACCCGGAAAAAATTTAAAAGGTAGCGCTTACTTCTAAAGTCCAAATCAAAATATCCGCTGCTGTATTACAGCCATAAACCTGTCCTTAAACTTTTCGCTGATGGGAATCTGTTTGTTGGCAATGTAAATGTGGTTATCCTGTATTTTATTGATCTGTTTGGTATTTACAATGTATGAGTTGTGTACCCGCACAAAAGGCGGCGCCAATTGCTCGTCAATATCTTTTAACCGGCGGTAGATTAGCAACTGGCTGGCCGGGGTAACTACGCGCACATACTCCTTTTCGCCCTCAAAATACTGAATATCCTCCAGCAGCATTTTCCGCAGTTCCTTACCCGATTTTACAAAGAAGTACTCTTTACCGCCCGGCGGTAATGCTTTGTCGCCGCCATTATGACTGCTGAAGTAACTCTCGATCTTTTGCATCGCCGCCAAAAACCGTTTTAGGGTGATGGGTTTAAGCAAATAATCAATGGTTTGGAAACTGTAACTCTCGGCCGCATATTCAGAATAGGCCGTAGTAAAAACTATTTTGGTTTCGTTGGAGAGCAAACCCGCCAGTTCCATACCGTTAAGCTGCGGCATGTTAATGTCAAGGAAGATAAAATCGGGCCTGTTTTCCTTTAAAAAAGTCATTGCCTCCAATGCATCGTAACACTTGCCCAAAAGCTGCCATTTGGTATTTTGATGCACCAATATTTCCAGCAGGTTTACCGCGTTGGGTTCGTCATCTATAATGATACAGCTTAAATTCATTTTATCGGTACTTTTAAAAAGGCTGTAAAGCAAACACCATCATTAATAATATTCAATTCAAAATTATCGCCGTATAGTAAATGCAGCCGCTTGCGCAGGTTTTGTATGCCAAAGCCATTGGGCTCGGTGGTGCCGGGCCGCTCATGAATACGGTTTTTGGTTTGAAAAAACAGGTAGTTGTCCTGCTGAACCAACGAGATCTCGATCTTATTTTCACTGCTCGATTTATCAATACCGTGCTTAAAAATATTCTCCACAAAGGTCATCAGCAGCATTGGCGGGATGCGCAACTCGGGGCTGCAATCCTGCAAAAAATTCAACTCTATTTCGTGCCGTATCCTTATTTTCTCCAGTGCAATATAGTTTTCAAGAAACTGCACCTCTGTGCCTATGGATACCTCGTCCTTGGGGCTTTCATCCACAAAATAGCGCATAATGTCCGACAGGCGTTCAATCAGTTTCGCTGTTCGCGGCGCCTCGCGGTAGGCTTCGTAATAAATGTTGTTGAGTGTATTAAATAAAAAGTGCGGCTGCACCTGCGATTTTAACAGGTTAAGTTCAGCCTGGCTTTTTTGGGCCAATATTTTTTCGGACTGTTGCTTTAAGGTAAAATAAGCTATCGCTATTCGGAAAATAAAGCTGAGCAGATAATTTAAAAACCCGGCGATGATAAAGTTGAGCAACATGCCCCAGGTGACGGCTTCGGGTTTGGGGTTAAAATAGGTATTCCACACCCAGATCACGAGGTAGCCACGTGCCAACCCGCCGCCAACCAGGAGAATTATGGCGTAGATAACATATTCAACTTTTCGCCCGCGCTCCCAAAACTTAGGATACAGGTAATTGATGTTGCCGTATATAACCAATATATAAAAACACACGCTGATGGGCGTGAACACCAGGGCATGATCAAAGCCTTCCTCAGGCACAATAGAAAAGAAGATAATTAGGAAAACAGCTATCCATATCAGCCATTGCAGCCGCACGATAGTGCTCATCTCCCTGATAAATTTCATTTTTAAATGTACGAAGCTTTTTGAATTTGACTAATTGTTTTCAACAACAGGCCGCTTTTATTTAACGGATACTGTCGCCAAACAGATTTGCGCGGTTGATTTTATCGGGCAAACTATTAAAAATAAGTACCCACAGGTTGAATTATTTTGCGTGCGAACGGAATAAGAACAAGTTTTATTAAAAATTTATTTCGAAGCCTGTCGGTGAGTACCGCCGGTATCTTGAACATTAAACAAACCTGAATACACTTTATGACCTTTAAATCCTTTGATATGAAAAAAGTTATCCGTACCATCGTCATGATGGGCTTTATCCAGTTTGCCTTTGCAGGCTTAGTACACGCACAATTAACATCCCTGCCCGATGCCGGCAACAAAAGGGCATCAGTTAGCGAAGGCATTGGCATTACCAATGTAACCATCCGTTATAACCGGCCGCATGTTCGGGGCCGCGAAGGCCATATATGGGGCGAGCTGATCCCGGCTGGCTATGTGGACCAGGGTTTTGGCCCGTCGAAATCAGCACCCTGGCGGGCAGGGGCCAATGAGGGCACATCAATTGAGTTTTCAACTGATGTAATGATTGAGGGACAGCCCTTGGCCGCCGGGAAATATGGCTTTTTTGTCGCCTACGATCCTGGCGAATGCACAGTGATCTTCTCCAAAAATTCCACCTCATGGGGAAGCTTCTTTTATGACCCAGCCGAAGATGTGCTGCGTGTAAAAGTAAAACCGGTAGCTGCCGATAAAAGCGTTGAATGGCTGAAATACGAATTCGCCGACCAAACGCCGGAAAGCGCTACTGTACAACTGGAATGGGAGAAACTGATCATCCCGGTAAAAATATCGGTTGATGTGGTGAAAACCCAACTGGAATCTTTCAGGAGAGAGTTACGCACCGACAAGGGCTTTACCTGGGAAAGCTGGGACCAGGCTGCGGCTTTTTGCGCGCAGCATAAAACCAACCTCGACCAAGCCTTAATGTGGGCCGACTCAGCAACCAGCGTTGACTTTGGTGGACTGCAGGTTTTCCAGGCATGGAGCACGAAGGCAGCCGTTTTGGATAGCCTTGGTCGCAAGGCAGATGCCGATGCTGCCATGAAAAAGGCTTTACCATATGGCACTGTAAACGACCTTTATTTTTATGCACGGGGCTTAACCCGCGCAAAAAGAGGACCTGAGGCCCTGGAAATATTCAAATTAAATTACGATAAGCACCCTAACGAATTTATAACCAACGCAGGCATGGCCCGCGGCTATTCGGCAACCGGCGATTATAAAAAGGCACTGACCTACGCACTGAAAGCCCAGGCTCAGGCTACTGCAGGCTTTAACAAAACAACCATGGACAAAATGGTAAAAGACCTGCAGGCCGGCAAGGATGTGAATTGAAGGAGTAGAAGTTAAGCCTTGCGAAAACTTACGAAGTTTTAAAAACTTCGTAAGTTTCATTCCGCCTTATCAATTACCGTTGTCCAAATAACAAGAAGCAAAATGAATAACATCGCACCATTTTTGTCGTGGCTTTCAAAGGAACTGGTTTACGGCATTATCATTACCTGGTGTTCCGTTTTTAGCGCCTTTGGGCAAACCAACCCGGCCACCAACGAACGGCCGGATATTGTTGATACAGCCGCCAAACCCATGGTATTTGCCGAGAGTGTAGTTTCAACGCCCTACACCGAGTGGGCCACATCGTTTACGCCGGATGGCAATACGGTTTATTTTTCGCAGGGGGCTATTTACTGGACCATCTGTTTCTCCAAAAAGGTAGATGGCAAATGGACGAAGCCGGAAGTGGCAAACATCTCTGGCAAGTGGGTTGATACTGATCCGTTTATCAGCCCGGATGGTAAACGGATGATCTTTATGTCGAACCGGCCGCTGCCCGGCGCGCCGCAGGACAAACATCAACCCAACTACCACTTATGGTATGCTGATTTGATTGCGGATAATAAATGGGGCGAACCTGTTCACCTGCCTGCTCCAATAAATATGGAGGGGGTTAACAATTATGCACCGTCCATCAGCAGTTCGGGTACGCTGTTTTTTTGTTCCCGCGACAGGGAAGGCCATGCAGGCATGTCGAGCTATAGCGCCAAATGGCTGGGCGACCATTTCGACCAACCAAAACTGCTGGCATTAAACGGCAAAGAAGAAACCCAGGACCCCTTTGTTGCTCCCGATGAAAGTTATATTGTTTTTGTGAGCGGCAACGATTTGTACATCAGCTACCGCAATAGCGATGGCTATACTACCGGACAAAAACTGGGAAAACCGGTTAACAATGGAGATTCAAATTCGTCGCCATGCATATCGCGAGACGGTAAAATGCTGTATTACTCATCGGCCCGCCTGCAAGGCCTGTTCACCAAACGCGACCCGAAAAACAAGGCACTTGACTATGACGGATTGATTAAGGAAATGAATACCGTATTCAACGGGCAGGACAATATCCTGGTGATCCCAGTTAACATCGCCAAAAAGAATTTATAAACACAGCATGTTCATCAGTTAATATAAATTTAGTAGTTCTCTTTTTAATCAGCCTTTTCGGGGAAACCCGGAAAGGCTGATTTTTTTAATATCTTTACCATATATAACCGCGATCGCCTATCACACGTGTGGTACTTTGGCCAAACGGTAAACCCATCAACATAAAAAAATGGATACCATAAAAGACCTGCGACTTGCTGTTTTAATTGATGCTGACAATGTACCCTATGCCAATGTGAAGCAGATGTTTGAAGAAATTGCCAAATATGGCACCCCTACCTTTAAACGGATCTATGCCGACTGGACCAAACCAACCGTTTCGGGCTGGAAAACCGTTCTGCTTGAAAATGCCATCACGCCCATTCAGCAATACAGTTATTCAACCGGAAAAAACTCCAGCGACAGTGCCATGATCATCGATGCAATGGATATTTTATATTCGGGCAAGGTTGATGGTTTCTGCATTGTATCAAGCGACAGCGATTTTACCCGCCTGGCTATCAGGTTGCGGGAGGCGGGCATGAAAGTGATTGGTATAGGTGAAAAGAAAACACTTATCCCCTTTATTACCGCCTGCGACAAGTTTATATATATCGAAATTTTAAAGGCCGAAGAAGCCCCAACAGAAGGCGAGCAAAAAACCCGCCCCTCGAAAAACCGCAGGGCAAAAAAAGCGGCCCCTATTGATAAGATCGACCGCGACCTGGTAAAACTGCTCAGGGATAGCATTGCCGATATTGCGGATGAAAATGGCTGGGCCTACCTGGGTAACCTGGGTTCGCAAATATTAAAAAAGAAGCCCGATTTCGATGCGCGGAATTATGGGTACCCAAAAATGTTCCCGTTGATTAAAAGCCTCGATAAGTTTGATTTTGATGAACGGGAATCGGGCAAGGGGAATACCAAGCACGTTTATGTAAAAATAAAGTAGAGCAAACAACTATCCCTAAAAATAGTATTCTTCAAAAAGCACTACCCTTACCTTCGGCAGGGCAGTGCTTAGGTAACTACTTGCTTAAGAGCTTGATCCGGACTCCTGCGTTTATCACCACGCCATCTAAAGGCGCATAAATATCCTTAAAATCAGGGTTGGTGATGCTGCCTGTATAAATACTGCCCCATTTGCTCTGGCGCTGATCGGTCAGGTTTTCGGCATTCACAAAAATATCCAGGTGCTTCCACATTTTCTGAACCAGCAAACCAAAGGTTACATAACCCTTTCCGGTAGTGCCATCGTTAAGCAATTGCGGCCCGGTATAAAAGCTTTCTGCACCAAAACGGAAGCTGCCTTCAATCTCATAAGTCGCATCAAAGCTCAACTGATTTTTAGGAGTCAAAGGCTGCGCGGTGGTCAGTTCATTAAAGTGCTGTTTAGTATCGGTGTATGTATAGCCCAGGTAAAATACCAGTTCGTCCATCACCAATTTTATATTGGTTTCGGCGCCCTGCGTATGCAAAAAGCCGGGCGCGTTTACAAAGGAATTGTTTTGCAAAATTAACGGCCTGTCAACGCGGGTTGAAAAAAACAATTGGTTAATATTGATAGATGCATTGTCACCTAATGTACTTCGGTAATTCAGGTCGCCATTTAGTCCGTATGACTGTTCAGCTTGTGTATTACCCGGGTTAATAGGCTGTATGTGCTGGTAACCATCTTGTTCACTTATATCATTAAACAACGTAGGCATTTTATAACCCACTCCCCCACCTATCCGACTGGTCAGGTGATCGGTGATCTTAAAAAGGGCATTTAACCTGGGCAGGAGAAAAAGCCCGCTGGATGGCTTTTCAGGAGCGGGAGTATTATCGTCCAATCTTAACCCCGTCTCCAGTGAAAACCAATCTGTGGCCTTGTATGTGTTTTGCACAAAAGCACCAATAGTAGTTAGGCTGTAATTCAAATTATTTTGGGGAGGTTCGGCGTTAAAGTGATCGGTGATCAGGTTAGCACCGGCAACCCATGAAGTCTTTGGGGTATTGCGCACATAGTTCACCTCGCTGAACGAAGACAGTTGCTTGCCTTTAAAGGCAAAACCAGGTTCACTTAATTGCCTGTCGAAGTAGCCGACAGTATTTTTAAAATTGATCTGGCTTTGCTCATCAATCTTATGCGTAAATGACAGTTGCGTTGAAAAACGAAATGTTTTATTGCGCTCAAAGTACTGGTGAATATTATCGGATCCGCCATCTATTACCTGCATATCCCCGCCTAAACGGTTTTCATAAGTGGTATTCACCCCAAACCAGCCGAAGTTTTTATTATCGATGTACAGGAACACCTTGGGGTTTATTGTAAAACGGTTAGTTTTTGGAATTGCAGAAAAGCCGGTATTTGACGGATCGTACGCGCCGTTGTAATTATAGGAGCTAAAAATAGTTGTGCCGATATGCTGCCATTTCTGGCTGTAATAACCGCTGGCATCCGCGCCTTTGGCGGATGTACCGTTTAACAGTAAAGTAAGCTCAGGTGTTTTTTCAGGCACTTTACTGATAAGGTTGACTAAACCGGCAATGGCGCCGCCTCCGTATAACGTGGATGCTGAACCCTTAACGAACTCCACTTGTCGCAGATCGAGCGGACTGGTCTGCAACAAACTTAAATTACCTGAAAAGCCGGAATAAAGCGGCATCCCATCCTGTAATAGTTGTGTATACCGGCTATCCAAACCCTGGATCCGGAAACTGGCGCTGCTGCTTACCGCCGAAGTTTGCTGAACATGGATGCCCGTAGTTTCGCCCAGGAGCATTTTGATATCACCTGGCCGCATGTCGCTCTTTTCATCCAGTTCTTCCAGGGGTAACGCTTCAATCCGCGTTGGTATGTCACGCAGGCTCTGGTTGGTACGGGTGGTTTGCACTGTCACTTCCGCCAACTCTCCGGTGGAGGGTTCAAGGCTCACTTCAATGATCTGTTCGGGGTTTTGTAAAGGAAAACTGTAAACCTTCTGACTTTTACTAAACCCTATATAGGTGATCTCTATTTCAAATTTCCCATTTGGGATATTGGGGATCACAATTAAACCGCTGGTATCTGCGCTCACAGCTATTTTTAAAACAGGAATAGTGGCAGTAGCACCTGTAAGCGCGACTTTTGTTTGATCGTTAATGACTTTTGCCTTAAAAGTATTTTGCGCTATTAACCAGTTAGATAACAGCATACAGGATATGTATATGAAAAGCTTTTTCATAAATATATATATTGAGCCTGTACATGGTTAGCACAGACGATTAAATAAAATTGAATTATAAATGTTTGGCTGATGAGATTAAGCCAGTGGCGGCCTGAAAAGCTTCTCGCGGTACCCGGAGGTGTAAAACGGCCGGTAAAATGAAGTATGGATTGAAACCGAAAACGAACCATTAAATGACGTAACGGGCAACCGGGCGAATATCACGTTTAAGGGGCTGGCCTGGTGCTGAAACTGTACGTCATTTCCTTTTGTCGGCACTTTGTCGCGTTCGTTGTGTCCGAATATCTGCTTGCCGTATAATAAGTAGTCGCCAATAAAGTCAATAACTCCCATTTCCTCCGGGGAGGTGATCTTTGTATAATTCCGGTACATCCCTGGAATATCGCGCATCAATGAGAAATCGCCCATAGGCAATATCACGCTAGCCGTTAAAAACAGGCCTGCCAAAAAACACGCGACGATTCTTTTATACATTCCGCGATAAAGTTAAAAAATTATGTGCATTATATCTTGCCGTATCAACAAACGGGTACAAATCAAATTGTCGCGGGCGAGCTATCAACGCTATTTGGCTAAAGCCATACCTTTGCGGTGTATACAACCGTCCCTTTTAAATGGCGGGCAGGCAAATAAAAATATAAGGGTTTTAGCCAAAATTCGCTCGCGTAACTACTATTTAATTTGCATCCCAACAAACTGCCTTTCTTCCACAAAACCTTGTAAGGGCGTTAAAATGCGTTCCTGATAATAACAAACCACCGCCCCGCGCCATCGTAATTTAGAAAGTGCAATATTTGAAAAAAAGGACGCTCTTCCATGGTACGTTTACCCTCCTCACCCGACAATTGGCAAAATACCAATTAATACGCCCCGGCTTGAAGATGAAAAATAACGTTATCCCCTATTTAAAACAACCGGCATGCCTGTTTGCGCTCTGTTTTACAATCTTGTTGTTTGTTAAAACGGCGTCAGCCCAGGAAATTTCTACCGGGAACCTGGTTAAGATCGCAGCCTCCGTTGATTCCTTCAGCGCCAACCATCCCGCAGAAAAAATTTACCTGCAGTTTGATAAACCTTATTATGCTATTGGCGATACCATTTGGTTTAAGGCTTATTTACTGAATGCAAACTATCTTAACCCTGCAAATAATACCGGCGTTTGTTATGTCGAGCTCGACGATCGGGATAACAAAATGGTTATCCGGAGAATGTTGCCGGTAGCCAAAGGTTTAAGCTGGGGCAGCCTGCCGCTCGATGAAAAGGAAATACCGGAGGGCAGTTACACCCTAAGGGCCTATACCCGCCTGATGTGTAATTTTGGCGATGACTATATTTTTAAAAAGACTTTTTATTTTTTCAATCCGAAGGTAAACGATCGGCTGGTGAATGCCCATGTAAGCATTTCAAATAATAACGGGACAGAACAAGCTCACATCGCGCTGCAGTTCAGCAAAATAAGCAGGGAGCCTTTTGTATTGAGGCAGATGGAACTCAATGTGATGGACGGCAGCCGTAGTTTGTTTAAGAAACAGGTGCAAACTAAAGTTGACGGGGCGCTTGATGTCGATCTTTCGCTTAAAACGTTGCCCAAACACCTGGCGCTGGCGTTTTCGGATACGGGCGCCAATGGCAGTCAACGAAAAATGGTGGTGCCCGTTATACTGAACAGGCCCGAAAAAACCGATCTTCAGTTTATGCCGGAGGGTGGTAACCTGGTTGCCGGTTTGCCTGCCCACATTGGTTTTAAAGCCATAGGCGAAGATGGCAGTCCCGTGGAAATTAGCGGTGATATTTACGACAGCCAGCAGCAACAGATAATCTCCTTTAAATCGGAACATCAAGGGATGGGAGTATTTGATTTGACGCCGCTGCCAGGGCAATCTTATACAGCAAAAATTACTTTACCTGGCGGAATCACCAAAATATATGCCTTGCCACCCGTAAAAGAACATGGCACTGTGCTTAAGGTAAGGGCTGTAAAGGGCACCGATTCCCTGGCAATAACGGTAACCGGTTCGCAGGCTGATGGACGTTATTACCTGCTGGGGCAATCAAGGGGTATCATTTGCTATGCGGCAATTATCACCATTGTAAATAATGCGGCAAAAATAAAAATCCCTGTTTCCGCTTTTCCAGACGGTATCGCGCGGATTACTTTACTAAATGCCAATCGGCAGCCTTTAAATGAGAGGGCCATATTTATTAACCACAACGACTTCCTGCATATCGATATCAGGCCCGATAAAACTGAATATGGCAAAAGAGACAGCGTTTCGGTTCATGTGCATGTTACCGGCAAAAACGGGATCCCGGTAAAAGGCAGTTTTTCAGTGGCGATAACCGACGACAACCAGGTCAAGACGGACAGTATTAACGATGAAAACATCATCAGCAACCTGCTGCTAACATCCGATCTAAAAGGCCATATCGACGATCCGGGCTATTATTTTCAGCCTGACGCTGATGGGCAGATCCACCAACAACTCGACAACTTATTGTTAACACAAGGATGGACAGGTTATGATTGGGCTGACATCTTTGGACCACAAAAACCCCAATTATACCCCGACGAACGTAACTTTAACGTAAGCGGCACCGTGAAGAATATTTTCAACAAGCCCATTGCTGATACCCATGTTATTTTATTATCGCGGAAACCATCGTTTATTTTGGATACGGTTACCAATAAAGATGGCCGCTTCCTTTTCAAAAACCTTGTACCCCTTGATACCCCAGCCTATATATTACAGGCGCGGAATAAAGGTGGCAGGAGTTTTAATATCGATTTAAAGGTTGATGAATTTAAACCGCCTGTTTTTGCCCCGGCCGAAAACAAGATGCCCTGGTACTTAAACAGCGATTCAACCATTGCCAATTTCGTTAAAAACAGCATTATCCAACGTGCAGAGGCTTCAAAAAAATTCACAGGGAGTGGACACATGTTAAAAGAAGTGGTCATCAATTCAAAAAAAATCATCAAAGACTCCAAAAACCTTAACGGTGCGGGTAACGCCGATTTTGTAATAGACGAACAAGAACTGGAAAAGGCAGGTAAAAAATCATTTTTAGACCTGCTGACCGAAAAAGTAAAAGGCTTTAGAGAAGGTTTATTTGGATACGGAGGCTACAGGGCGCTGGTAGATGATTTTCTATACAAATACGTATGTGATTACCCTGATTCCACGGCGTATTATAACCACGAGTGGTATTTTGTAGATGGCAAGCCAATAAAGTTAATTGTTGATGGCGTTGATATTAACCAGATCTTCCCCGTGGGCGTTGCTGCTTTTGCACAGATTAAAAATTATCTAAAATCTTATTCGGCCGAAGATGTAAAGGGTATCGAAGTAATAAGCACCGCAAAATATGCTAACGAATATCTTTCGAGGTATAATCCTTATAACCCGAATTCGGGCGAAGACCTTATAACAGAGGCGCGAATGCATTTTCCGGCGGTGCTGATCGGCCCTGCGGATATCGCTTTTATTGAAATAACCACCCGCTCGGGCGGCGGGCCGGCTATGCCCAATACTCCCGGTGTATTTTTATACAAACCCTTGCCGTTTACGCTGCCAAAACAATTTTACAGCCCCAGATATAACGTTACCAACAAAGACACCCTGGCAAGAGATTACCGCTCAACGATTTACTGGAAGCCCGATGTAGTGACCGATCATAGGGGAAATGCTACCATATCATTTTACACAGCTGACAGGAGCGGAACTTATACCGTTATTTTAGAAGGAATTGACGGCAATGGCGCAATTGGCAACAAACGGTCAAAAATAAAGGTACGGGTAAAATAGGCTGCTAAGTGTTAATCCAATACGTCCTGTTGCTTGCCTTCCCTGAAAAGGAACCGGCAGGTGACACGGTACAGCACATAAACAACAATAGGTGCAGTCATAATATCTATTGTATAATGGATATGCTGTATCAACAGTAAAACGGCCACAATAATAACCGCAAATAAACCCATTATCTTATCCGATCTTTTCTCCAGGCAGAAAAAAATGGTCGCCAGCGTAGCCGTGTGTCCCGAAAAAAACAAATCTTTCGTTACCGATGCTTCACCGTAAAAAATACCACTGATGGGGTCGGTTAAAGGTATTAAGCCAATAGGTGGCGATAACGGCACAAGGCTGATGCAAATTAAACGGGCAGTGGTTACCAGCGCAAGCGTTAAACAATACGTTATAAAAACTGAAGGATTACGCACGGACCGGTACAGGATCAGGATGATCATGGTCCATATTACCCCGAATATGAGTATCGAAACATTGTGCGGTGGAATACGGGCTAAAAGCACATCGTGTAATACCACGCCGTTCCGCTTTTCGATATAATTAAAGAACAGAGGCAGTAGCGAAAAAAAAATGGGGATAAGTATAAGTATGATGATGAGCCGCGTTTTTTTAACCGGCGACCGCCAGGCTTCTTTCCATATTTCTTTTGCAGACAAATCAGGCATGTACTAAATGGTCGTAAATAAAATGTCCGCAAAAGTAACAATTGATAAATTATTAAGAAATCTTTAATCTCATATTAAATCAATCCCCCTGCAAAATAGTCAGGATTAAGCAATTTATACTTAAAAAACCAGCGAAGTAACAGCAATTATGTTGCATTTATAGTACCTTTGTACATAAATAAATGGCTAAATATTCTTCGAAACTCGACAGCGCAGGGATGACAGCATCCATACTTTGCGCTATACATTGCGCGGTGGTGCCCCTGCTGATAACCGTTTTACCGCTTGCCGGTCTCGGTTTTTTAGCTAATCCGCTGGTTGAATGGAGCATGATAATTTTCGCGCTTTTTATCGGCACTTATGCCATCGGCATATCCTACCTCCGTACGCACCACCGTATTTTACCCGTGATATTATTGATAGCAGGTTTTTTGGTGATCATTATAGGCCACGTATTTGTGAGCGGCTGGCGCGAAGCGTTGGTAGTGCCCCTGGGCGGTTTGCTGATTGCTACAGCTCATTTTTTTAATTTCCGTTATACCGGCGCCTGCCATAACGATAGTAAGGAGTTTCACTTAACCCACCGCCATCCGCATAAAAGTCAGTAAAAGCCGGCGGGCAAATATCAAAGTATCCCCAACCAGTATTAAGCATTCCGCTCTGTTTTTTTGTACGGCGAATTCAATAATATCCCCGATGACCGCAGGAATTCAGAAATTCTTCAGTATTCTTTGTAACTTTGCATCTAGTATTTAATTTTTAGCTTCAATGACACAAACACTTGACAATACGTTTGAAGCACTGCTTGAAAAGCATCACTTAAAAAAAACCGGTCCGCGTTTAAAGGTATTGGGCATGCTTGCCGCAAAAAATGTGGCTACGTCGCAGCCCGACCTGGAAAGTGTGATGGATGATATAGACCGCGTTACTTTATACAGGATATTAAACGCCTTTGAGGAAAAAGGAATTATACATAAAGTTTTTGATTTAAACGGTACGGCTAACTATGCAATGTGCTCGTCCAACTGTGGCGAACATCATCACCATGATGAACACCTGCACTTTAATTGTACCATTTGCAATAACGTGTACTGCCTTGACGATCTTCATTTACCTGCTATAAATCTTCCCAACGGTTTTAAACCCGAAGGTTTTACGTTGTATGCCACAGGCCTGTGCCCCAAGTGCAATAAAGTTGTGGTAAAAAAATAGCTTAAAACAATTTAATTAATTAAACCTTATCAGTTTAATGTTCGCAAGCCTTACGAAAGCCCGGGTACTTATATCCTTGTTTATAGCCATACTAACCACACTTGCAGGTACTCCTGCGCTGGGTCAGCAGCAAAAAACGGCTTTTAAATTTAAAACAGTTATTATTGATGCCGGCCACGGCGGTAAAGATCCCGGCGCGCACGGAGCTTATTCGCTCGAAAAAAATGTGGCCCTAGCAATTGCAAAAAAGGTACATGCGCTGTTGCAGCAGGATCTCCCGGATATAAATGTTGTGATGACCCGGTCGACCGACAGGTTTGTGGAGTTGAAGCGCCGCTCGGAAATTGCTAACGAAAACCAGGGCAACCTTTTTGTTTCCATCCATTGTAACTCATCGCCACAAGGTACCGGCGCCGAAAACAGGGGCGTAATGCTGCTGGTATACGGCTTTCACCGCAAGGAAGAACAGATGGAGGCCCTGCGCGAAAATGCTTCTATCTATATTGAAAAAGACTACCAAAAAAACTATGGTGGTTACAGCGAAAACAATCCCACTGCCTTTATTGTGCTGAATGCCTTTATGGAAAAATACCGGAAACAAAGCATCCTGTTTGGCACGCTGCTGAATAAGGAATTTGTTGAAAATGACGGTCGCCGCAGCCGGGGGGTAAAAGAACAAGGGGTGCTGGTTTTGGCCCATAGCGCAATGCCGGCTGTGCTTGTTGAAACAGGGTATATCAATAACTCCAGGGAAGAAAAATATTTAAATTCGGAAGAAGGCCAGTGCGCGATAGCTGCATCCATTGTAAAGGCCATAAAAGCTTACCGGAAACAGATAAATGCGCAATAAATCGTTACACGTTTTATTGAATACTGCAAAACAATCTGTTTAACTTTCGGTATTTATCATACCATCAATAACCTCATGAAAAACGTTTTATTTATCCTCTTTTTTATTTGCGGTTTTGCCGGTGCTGCCGCAGCACAGCAAAAGTTTTCGGCGACGGATTTTAACAATAAGCTGGGCAAAACCGGCACGCTGTGCGATACCATTTACTCGTTAAAAATTGTAAGCGATACCCTTACCCTGCTCAACATGGGCGGCGCATATCCAAATCAAAAGTACACTATTGCCATCAAAGGGAATAAAATCACCCTCGATTGGGCCAACCTTAAAGGTAAACCGCTTTGCGTTACAGGTGTCTTCGAATTATACAAAGGCCGCCCCGAAATTGAAATCGCGGAGCCAGACAAGATTAATGTGCCGATGAAAAAAGAATAGACAACGCACGCTAACGCCAGCATTGTCAATAATAGGTTTATTTAGCGGGAATTAATAAAAAGGCGCTAAGCCATCAATCCCAATTAAAATCCACCACCCGGTTATTTAATTTCCATTTGGCGGGATGCTGGTTTTCCAGCCAATCCAGGGGCTCGCCAAGGGGCTGCACTTTTGCAGCTTTGGTAAAGCAATCTTTAATAAACGCTTTTTGTTCGGCGCCCAAAACATCCGGCTGTGCCGAGATAAACAGTGGCGCGCTGCTTTCGGCAAGCAACTGCATCCATTGTTTGTTCTTTTCCCAGGGCACATCGCTGGTCAGGCCTACACAATCTCCATCGGCTGCATAAAAAATATTGTGTTGCGGCATCCTGAAGCCGAGTGTATTTACACCCATTTTGCGTGTTCGCGCCCATTCTTTCCCGCTGGTATCGTCGCCAATACGGTTAAGTTCAAATACACCCGCCGACAGGTGGCTCATCGTATTGCAGCCTATCACGTACATATCGCCCGCCGATTCGCGGATGCTACGGTACAAATGGTTAATGATCTCGGCAGTTGTTTTACTCTTATCATAAAAGCTCCAGCCAGGCTGCGTAATGTTGTCGGTCATTTCGAAACCCCAGCGGCCGGTAATATCGTAAGTACTATAATCGTGTTTCACCATTTGCATGCCCCATTGCTGATAAATTTTCAGGTTGTTTTTTACCCTTTCCATATTCTCGGGTATGGTAGGGTCAAGTACCGGATTTTTGGGGTCATCGCGACCTTTAATTACCGGGGCAAGTAAGTTTTTAGGATCATTATATTTAGCACACAAAGGGCGTGTCCATAACCCGGGCCGCATACCCAGGCCAACAATATCTCCGGCCATTTTATGCATATCCTTAAACTTATCATTAGGTAGCGAAAAATCATCTGCCCAGCCGCCATCATCGGGTAGCAGGGGCGAATATACGGCCCACCCGGCATCAATCACCGAAAAAGGGCGGTTGTTGGTATCGGTTGCAAGTTCCGTCATTAAAGCCGTCTGCTCCTTAATCAGTTTAGCCGAATTATTGCCGTAGGCATAATACCAGTCATTAATCCCATAAACGGGTTGTTTTGGCAGGCGCTGTTTTTCACACATCAGCCGGCAAAAGCGCCGCGCGGTTAAAAACGGTGTTTCTGTGGGCGTGCTTTGGGTGGTAATTATATCGGCTGCATGCAATTTCCGATTGCCCAGTTCAACGCCGTTGCCACCCGAGCGGGTGTCCAATGTTAGTTCAATGCTTTCGGGGTTAAGTTTCCACCAGCACATAGCGTTACAACCCGTTTTTACGCCGAAGCATGCAGTATGCCGTTCATCGTGCAGTAACACATACCATGGATTTTTTACGGCAGCGTCCGGGTTTTTCCAGGCGACATCGCCATAGGTGCGTTCCCAGCTATCGCCCAATACCTTTGCATGCTGATTTACCTCGTAATTCCATTTTAAGCGGATGCCGGTTAACGCTGTTACCGGCGATTGCACATATACCCCCAATGCATTGCCGTTAACTTTCAGGCTTACTTCGGTATCTTTATAGGCATAACGTAAATTACCTTTGGGTTGCAGTTTAAACCATTCGGCGCCGGCCTGAGCCCAAACACCTCCTGGCATATTTATTAAATGTCCGCTGTCTGCGGCGCTGGTAATACGACTAAATAATATAGCTGCCGACGTAGTGGCTGATAGTTTAACAAAATGCCTTCTGTTCATAAAAGCGCGGTGGTGTTGGTTTATAATGCTATTGCTGTTGAATAGCTGGTTACAGGCATTAAAAATAGCTTTTATCCTTCGAATTTCCGAAGAAACAATGAATTGCGAAAGAAAAGGAAAATATCATATCGCGGCGAGAGATATCAATCGCTGTTAGATAAAATTGATCAATATGAGGTGCGATACCCGGACTCAGCCTAATACCAATCGTTTGCGCCGGCAACGGTAACACTTATATCGTTTTAAAGGGAGCCAGAAGAGTAATATTTTGACAAAAAATCCACGGGGGACCCGTTCAACTTCCGACCGGGGACTTTTGCCGCACGGACATAAGGTGTCAGAGTGCGCATATCTATGCAAAGGTTTGATTAACATAGCGTCATTGGATTTAAAAGTAAAACAATTAGCGTGTTACTCTCTCACAATGATCTATAATTGGGGTTACTCAAATATATATTAAAAAAACGGGAAAGTATAAATTAAATGAAAAATTCCCGGACTGACGCTACAATGCCAATCAGCGAAAAGTCGGCGTTTAAAAAGCCGCTTTTTTGTTTATAGAAAAGGAATTATACGATATATTAGCAGGAAAATCGATTGATAACCGCTATCAACTTTAATGGCTAAAATTCTGATCATCATACCCTGCTTTAATGAGGGGAACACACTTCCGTTAATACTGGAGCAGTTGCTCATGCTGAAGCTGCCGCCTCACCATCAAATGGAAATTGCCGTGGTGAACGATTGCTCAAAAGACGATACCAAAATGGTAGCCGAATTATATCCTGTTGTTGTGCTTGATCTTTTGGTAAACCTGGGCATTGGTGGCGCGGTACAAACCGGTTTTTTATACGCCCGGGAAAACGGATTTGACGTAGCCGTTCAACTGGACGGGGATGGCCAGCATCCGCCATGGGAACTGATAAAATTGATTGAGTTTTACGACAATACCCGTACGAATATTGTAATCGGCTCCCGGTTTTTGAACGAAGGCGGGTTTAAATCATCGTTCGCCCGCCGCATGGGTATCCGCTATTTCCATTGGCTCAACAAAATACTCACCGGCAAAAGCATTTACGACAGCACCTCGGGCTTCCGGCTTTTTGATAAGGCCGGTATTGCCATAGCAGCCGAAAAATACCCGGATGAATACCCCGAACCAGCCTCACTGGTACTGTTTTCAAAGGCTGGGCTGATGATTCAGGAAGTGCCGGTAATCATGAGTGAGCGCCTCGCCGGGCAATCGTCAATCCGCAATTTTGCCTCCATATATTACTGCATCAAAGTAACCATTAGTATGTTATTTATATTCATCCGTAAAATTTAAAAACATGACCCGGATCCAAATCATCACCATCCTCATCAATATTATATTTATTGGCTATATCGCCAGGCTCATCATTAAGGGCAAACTGAGGGAAGAGTACGCCATTGTGTGGTGCCTGTGTACGTTTGTGCTGGTGGTGTTTTCATTTTGGGCGAAGGGACTGGAGCTGATGTCGAAACTATTTGGGGTATTTGACCCGCCGAACCTGGTTTTTACGGCTTTTATATTTATTATCCTGATTTACCTGCTTCACCTGTCGGTGGTGAGTTCAAAATCGCATCACAGCATCAACCGGCTTACACAGGAACTTGCCCTGATGAAGGAAAAAATGAAAAAGGCAGAACAGGAGAAAAAGGGCGCTTAATTTTTTTTTAGTTATTTTTTAATGGACGAGATACTATGCCCGGTTTGTGGCAACCCATCAAAACTAAAGTTTAAGCTTAAATTTAATGTTTATAAATGCCCAACATGCGGCTTATATACATCTGATGCCAGTTTCGATTTGTCGTTTAAATCAAACCTCGAAGAGGGCACGCGCGAAATTGGCCTGAAAAAACTTCGTTTCGAAAACTTTGAAACCATTATTGGAGCCCTCAAAGCTTTTAAAACCGGCCATTTAAAAGGGCTTGAAATTGGCAGCGGAAACGGCTGGTGGTTAAAAATTTGTGGCGAAAAGGGCATTGATTGTACTGGGGTTGAACCAGAGAAAACCTTTGCAGAATACCATAGCGCAAACGGGCTGAATGTGTTTTACGGGTTTTATCCCGATACCCATGTCAAAAGCGAAGGCGGTTATGATTTCATCATTTTCAACGATGTTTTTGAGCACATAAAAGATATTGACGAACTGATCATCGCCCTAAAAAAAGACCTCGCTGATGACGGCGTACTGATCATCAACATCCCGATGAGCGACGGCTTTTTTTATAAAACGGCCATGATGCTTCATCAATTCGGCATTAAATCGTACCTGGAGCGGCTTTGGCAATTTTATTTCCACAGCCCGCACATGAACTATTTTAACCAAAAAAACCTGGGTATGCTTTTAGCGCGCCACGGGTTTACCAGGGTTAAAGACTTCGAATTAAAATCACTTGATTTTTCTACAGCGAAGGAGCGGATTAAGGCGGACAGCAGTGTAAATAAACTTAAAGCGGCGTTGTTAACCACCGGGCTAACCATCCTGAAACCCTTCATCCGCGCCTCAAAATCTGATATAAGGGTATTTTTCTTCACAAAAAACAGCTAATCAAAACACCTGGAAGTGTGTGATTTAAGTGTCGTTATCAATAGTAATAATGTTAACTTTATCAGTAAATATTAAGTCTATGATTTATGGGACAAATAACCATTGCCTGCTATAAGCCTAAGGCCGGTAAAGCAGACGAATTAAAAGCATTGATGAAAACACACTTGCCGCGACTAAAAGCAGAAGGGCTGGTAACCGATCGCGCTTCCATCATGATGGAAGCAACGGATGGTACTATACTTGAAGTTTTTGAATGGCTATCGGCAGAGGCCATTCAAAATGCCCACCACAATCCTGAAGTATTAAAAATGTGGGGCGAGTATGCCGAAGTTTGCGATTATGTGCCGATAAATACCTTAGCAGAGGCCAATAACATGTTTGCGGGATTTATTCCGTTAAATTAATTGACTATGGTTTTTCGATTGATATTAGTTATTAGTGTAATAACCGTAGGCTCCTTGCCCAACGAATGCAAGGCGCAGAAAAAACCAGACACCCTGCAAGCCGGCATTTTCTACGAACCGCAGGAAAGCCCGCCCGAGTTCCCCGGAGGTTTTGTTGCATTCCAAAAATTTATAGCCGCCAACCTCAGGCATATAGATGGCGCAGAGGGGCAAAAGGCTATATTGAATTTTGTTATTGAAAAAGATGGCTCATTAACAGCCATTAAAGTGGCCAGGGGCATTAGTGCTGCTGCTGATACGGAAGCTGTTCGTGTAATCAGGCTTTTACCGAAATGGAAGCCGGGAACGCAGAGTAATACGTTAGTGCGTGTGGCGTATGCAATCCCTATAACATTTAAATAAGCCTGTCTATTCCAACTCTATCCAATTGCCGTCTTCGCTGATGATGCCGATCAGTTCGTCGAGGGCATTCGCCGAAGCAATGTTTTTTTTCACAGCTTCTTTACCTCGGTAAAGAGTCACCTTACCAGGTCCCGATCCGACGTAGCCATAATCAGCATCGGCCATTTCGCCGGGTCCGTTTACAATACAGCCCATAATGCCGATTTTTAAACCTTTAAGATGACTGGTGCGACTGCGGATCATCTGCGTGGTCTCCATCAGGTCAAACAAAGTGCGACCGCAGCTGGGGCACGAAATATATTCGGTTTTTGAGATCCGCGACCGGGTGGCCTGTAAAATCCCGAAAGCAGTGGACGTAATTGTTTTGGTGTCAACCTGGGGTGCATCTATCCAAACACCATCGCCAAATCCATCGACTAACAAGGCGCCAAGATCGGTAGCAGCGTAGAGTTGTAAGTTCTGAGTCTTGAGTTCTGAGTCTTGAGTCGAAAATCTGTAATCGCGTTTGATGATAACCGGTACATCTAACCCCATTTCTTCCATCCTAAAAAAGAAGGAACGCTGATCGGCCATGCCATGCAGCTCATCAGTTTCCAGCACAAATACCAGCGATTGAGCAAAAGGCAGCGATGCGAAATCATCCGAATCAAGGTCCGCATGTTTTAGCTTTACAAGGTTTAATGCTGATGAACGGTCATTCGCTTCCAAATATTCCCGCAGGGTAAAAATCGGGTGACACATGGTTTTATCGGTCAGCTTAAGCCAGGTATTATAATTGTACAGTTGTTTTAAATTCCCCGGAAAATTGAATGAAGGCAGCTCGTCACCCAGGTAAACGAAATCAACCGACTGTTCCGCCATATTGTATTTATCCAGCAAAGCCGAATACAAATAGCCGGCATCATTCAATATGGCAGGGTCCTTTAAGTTTTTGCCCGAAAGATCAACCACCACCCGCGGCACCATATGCCCGCCTATAAAGGCGTTCGCTTCGTATGTTTCGCGTTTTTTGTATTCGTATGGGGAGAAGATTTGAGACGTGAGATTTGAGACATGAGATAGTTCCGCATCACCTTTCACCTTTAACCTTTCACCTTTCACCCTTCCCCGGTCTACATAGCGCTGCACCAAAGCAATAGCCACCGGCGCTTCGGCTTCGGGCTCTTCGGTTAAGGAAACACGAACGGTATCGCCCAGGCCGTCTTCCAGCAGGGTACCAATACCTACAGCCGATTTGATACGACCGTCTTCACCATCACCGGCCTCGGTAACACCCAGATGCAAGGGGTAGTTCATGCCCTCGGCAACCATAGTTTCCACCAGCAGCCGGTAAGCCTGCACCATTACCTGCGGGTTGCTCGATTTCATGCTGATCACCAGGTTATAGTAATTCAACGTTTCACACATCCGCATAAACTCCATGGCCGATTCCACCATGCCCTGCGGCGTATCGCCGTAACGGCTCATGATCCTGTCGCTCAGCGAACCATGGTTAGTACCTATCCGCATAGCCGTGCCATATTCCTTACATATTTTCACCAGCGGCGCAAACTTCTGGTAAATGCGTTCCAGTTCGCCCTGGTATTGGGCATCGGTATAATCTATCTGGTCGAATTTCTTTTTATCAGCGTAATTGCCGGGGTTTACCCTTACCTTTTCTACAATCCGAGCGGCTACCTCTGCAGCGTTGGGGGTGAAATGAATATCGGCAACCAGTGGCGCGGTATATCCCCGCTGGCGGAGTTGCTTCTTAATTTCGGCCAGATTATTGGCTTCTTTTATGCTTGGCGCAGTGATACGCACGTATTCGCACCCGGCTTCAATCATCCTGATCGACTGCTCCACCGTAGCAATAGTATCCATGGTATCGGTGGTCGTCATGCTTTGAATGCGGATAGGGTTATTGCCGCCTAAAGGCACATCGCCAATCATCACCTCGCGGGTTACAAACCGCGAATATTCAGTTAACGAATTACAATAACGGCCGGGAAGCAATTTAATGGTAGCGGTGTTCATCGATGCAAAAATACTGATTTATGTTGTAATGTTTGAAAGTTGAAAGGTTGTAATGTTAGTTCCGGTAAGACTTCCGATCAATTCCCCAACCCATTCTTTTCAAAATACCTCTTCACTAGTAAATTGATAAATCGCTTCAAATAAACCTCATTTAAAAAAGTGTTTGACCAGTTATCAAAACGCTGACACTGGATACCGAGGTAAAAAAAGTAAAGGCTAACGCCTAATATTGGGATGATCCGTTTTTCTTCAGCTGTCAATTGAGCAATCGATTCATATCCTTTTAAGAAAGCATCGGTCTTTAATCTACACTCCTCTTCATCTTTTTCGGTACTATTTAGCTGTAAAATATAATAAGCTACATCGTAAATCAACCAGCCATTACCGCAAAAATCAAAATCAAACAGGGTAATGCAGTCTTGCTTATCAATCGCCATATTATCAAACCAAATATCAAGATGTACGGCTCCGCATCTTAGTTCATCTTCATTAAAATTCTCAAATTGATTTAACAGGTATTTTTGTGCCGATACCATAAAATCCATTTCGGGATTACTGGTTGGAAGGAATTGCTTAAGCTGTTCAAATGAGTGCTCCAAAACAACATCGGCGGTATAAATCGCCCTATCAAGGCTCACCCCCTCTGTTAACTGGTGCATCCTGGCCATTATTTCACCTGCCTTGTAATGCAGTTCGGCAGCAAAATTGAGCTGTTTTTCGCCTTTGGCAAATGAAAACAGTACACCATATCGCTTGCCTTCAGGCGCGTTTAGCTGGTTGACATAGTTTTTATTGGTGTCGCCGATAGGATATGATACCGGGATATTGCTTTGACGAAGCAGGTTTAGCAGCCTGATTTCTTCATTAATTTCATGCACCGTTCGCCAATCAAGGCTGTAAACCCGAAAAACGTATTTTTCGGCATTGTCGGAAACCAGGTAGGTGTCGTTAATCCCGTTTTTTAATAAACGGCAGGTTGTATTTGCGCCTAAATTATATTTCTCTCTAACAAAATCGCCAAGATGGAATGCAGAAAGGGTGGAGTTAGTAACCGGGAAGCTATCCAATTTATTTTAGAGTTATCAGGTAATAAATTCAACTAATAACCATCTATCGCCTTAATCGCCGCCTCATACTGGCCTATCAAACCTGGTGCGCGGTCAAATGCCCAGCCTCTGTAGTTGTCGCGGATCAGTATCAATGTTTCTCGCGCATTAGCGGGGTTTCTTGATTCGTAGCTTAAAAAAACAGACGCAACCTTATCTTCCAGCTTAGCGATTCTTTCCTGGTCGTCGTAAATTGATGTTAGCTGTGCAACCAGTTTAAAATCAATTTTGGGAAAAATGTTTTGGCTTTTCGCTACTTCCCAGGCTACTTTGCTCAGGTCGTTATATAAAACGCCATGCCCGTCTGAAAAGACATATTCGTAATGAAACTGCCCGTTCGATACGATTTTTTGCTGCAGTTTGGGGTCGTTTATGGCCGAGTCCAGCCGTTTAATAACATTTTGCTGGTATATGTACTGTGCCTCTTCGGTTTTTTTGTTTTTGATGAGTTCGTTTTTAATGTTCTCCATCAATTCCTTCGTCTGGCTTTTTTCATGCAGGTTATTGATATACTCCGACACGATCAGCGCCAGCAAAACGCTGAAAATAATGAGCGCAGATTCGCCCAGGTATTCGCGGAAATCCCGTAAAATGTAAACTTCCTGTTTGTGCTTTTTGGCTGCCGGTAATGGCTTTTTGTGGCTGGCCGGTGATTTCTCTTCCATCGGGTAGATTTTTGGCAATGAAGATAGCTAAAGCTTTTTATGGCGCCAAAAAGGAGTTAAATTTAATGAGGTATTGAATGACTATTTATTTAAATTTATTAAATTTGGATAATGATAACTCAATTCATAACGAACAGTCAGGGCGAAAAAACTGCTGTAATCATTCCTATCAATGAGTACGAGGATTTAGTGCATCAGCACCATGTGAATTTGGCATTGTCCGATGACTATAAAATAATGATTGATAAAATGTTTGAAGAAGAAGAAAACGGAAAAGCAGAATATGTATCGTATGATACCATTAAGAAAAAGTTTGCCGGTAAATGAGTTTACAGCTTGTTTTCCGAAAGTCTGCTGATTGGGATTTAGAAGATATTCAGGATTACTACAATAAAAGATCGCCCTCCATTACAGATGAATTTTTCGTAGAGTTTTTCGAAACAATGGATTTTATTCAGGATAATCCCCAATTGTTTCAAGTTAGATACAGAGAAATAAGAATAGCCCCATTGCATAAGTTCCCCTATGGAGTTCACTACAAAGAAACTGGGGATAAAATAATAATTTATCGGGTGCTTCACACAAAAAGGTATTTCAAATAAGTAGGAGCTTATAAAACTTACGAAGTTTTGAAAACTTCGTAAGTTTACAAGGTAGATACCTCAGTGTAAATAAATATTTTATAATTTAGTGTCCGATATACATTTATTATTCTAAGTAAACCATTATGTCCGTTATTAAAGCTTCTTTGCAAAAGCCGGTTAGGATTTTTTGCCTGTTCTTATTGATATTGTTATTTAAAGCCCCGGCATTTGCCCAGCAGGGCCGAACCGTTGTTGATTTTGACAAAGGCTGGCATTTTAACCTTGGCGATATAAACGGCGGCGAGCAACCAGGCCTCAGCGACGCCAGCTGGCGTGTGTTAAACCTCCCCCACGATTGGAGCATCGAAGGAAAGTTCAGTAAAGATAACCCCGCAACCCCGGAAGGCGGCGCATTACCGGGGGGCATTGGCTGGTACCGCAAAACATTTACAGTACCTGCATCGTCCAAAAACAAAATGATTTATATTGATTTTGACGGTGTGTATCAAAAAAGCACCGTTTGGATTAACGGCCACCAGTTAGGTTTCCGTCCCAATGGGTATATCTCTTTCCGTTATGAATTAACGCCTTATTTAAACTTTGGCGGCGCCAATACTATCGCCGTTAAGGTTGATAACTCAGTGCAGCCAAATTCGCGATGGTATTCAGGATCCGGTATTTACCGGAACGTATGGCTGGTTTCAACCGATAAGGTTGCGGTTGATCATTGGGGAACACACATTATTACCCCATCGGTTACTGATAAGCTGGCTGATGTAAAAATCGTAACTACTATACTCAACAGCACTAAGGTCAGCCAGCCCGTTACGCTGACAACAACCATATTAAGCGCCGATGGCAAAACGGTAGGCTCAGCTACGCAGCAAACCGATCTGAAAAATGCATCGACCCACATTATTCAGGATATAAAAGTAACCAACCCTACGCTGTGGTCGATAAGTCGCCCTTATTTGTACAGGGTGGTTACCAGGGTGTCAGGCAAAAAATATACCGATCAGTTTAACACCGCGCTGGGTATCCGCTATTTCAATTTCGATCCAGACAAAGGTTTTTCGCTAAATGGCAAACCAATGAAAATATTGGGCGTTTGTGATCACCACGATTTAGGCAGTCTGGGGGCAGCCGTAAATACACGAGCGCTGGAACGTCAGCTGCAAATGTTAAAATCGTTCGGCTGCAACGGTATCCGTACATCGCACAATCCGCCGGCGCCTGAGCTGCTTGATCTTTGCGATAAAATGGGCTTTATTGTGATGGACGAAGCTTTTGATTGCTGGGAATGGAAAAAAACGAAATACGACTATCACCTGTATTTTAAGGAATGGCACAAACGCGACCTGGAGGACCAAATAAAGCGCGACCGGAACCACGCCAGTGTGATGATTTGGAGCATCGGTAACGAAATACCGCAACAAAGCGATACCAGCGCCCTGCGCCTTGCACCCGAACTTGCAGGCATTGTGCACAGTCTTGATTTAACAAGACCTATTACAACCGCCAACGACCAGCCCGGAAAAGGCAACAAAATTATCGAATCAGGCGCTATTGACCTGATAGGTTACAATTACCACGAATTTGATTATGCTACTTTTCATGATCGTTACCCAGGCAAAAAATTCATCGCTACGGAAACAACATCGGGTTTAGAGATGCGCGGGCATTATGATACGCCATCGGACAGTATAAGGGTATGGCCATCAAGATGGGACAAACCATTTACCGATGGCAATAAGGACAATAGTGTATCCGCCTATGATAATGTGAGGCCGGCATGGGGATCAACACACGAAGCTACCTGGAAAGTGATGAAAAAATATGATTTCCTTTCGGGAATGTTCATCTGGACAGGCTTTGATTACCTGGGCGAACCAACGCCGTATTCGTGGCCGTCGCGCAGCTCATACTTTGGCATTATTGACCTGGCCGGCTTCCCTAAAGACGTTTATTACATGTATCAAAGCGAGTGGACCGATAAAACCGTGTTGCATATTTTTCCTCACTGGAATTGGGAACCCGGCAAAATGGTTGACGTTTGGGCGTTTTATAACCATGCCGATGAAGTTGAGTTGTTCCTGAACGGGAAATCGCTGGGCGTTAAAAAGAAAATCGGCGATGATTTGCATGTGATGTGGCGCGTAAAATACGAACCGGGCACATTGAAAGCTGTATCGCGCAAAAATGGAAAAATTGTGCTCACCCGCGAGATCCACACCGCCGGCGCGCCTGCTAAAATTGAACTGGTGGCGGACCGTAAAAACGTTAAAGCCGATGGAAAGGATCTGTCTTTTATCACAGTAAAAATATTGGACAAAGACGGCAATGTGGTTCCAAACGCCGATAACTTGGTAGACTTTAAGATAAACGGCGAAGCCTTTATTGCAGGCGTTGATAACGGCGACGAAGTTAGCCACGATCCGTTTAAGGCCAACTACCGCAAAGCGTTTAACGGCTTGGCACTGGCTATTGTACAAACTAAGGAGAAACCAGGGAGTATAATATTTACAGCAACTTCAAAAGGGCTTAAGGGGGCAACAGTGGTGCTAACGGCGAAGTAACTGTCAGAATCAGAATTTACAGGATTTAAGAATTTTCATAATCTGGTCAGGCAGTTAGCGGGATAGTTCTGTCAATTTCAAAATTCTGTAAATTCTGTAAATTCTGATTCAGACTATTCTCCTTTAAACTTCAAGCCTATTTGTTCCCTGGCGATATCCAGCATATTGATCATTTGTCTGGAAATTTCATGGCTGATGATGGGGCTTTCGGTTTTACCATTCCGGATTAAATCGCAAAAATGCTGAATTTCATAATTGAGGCCGCCGGCGGTAAAAGGCTCATCAATTTCAACCACGCGGCCGTCCAGGTAATCAATTGTAGCCCTGGCCGGGTTCCACCAATTCTTGTGGATGGTGATATGGCCAATGGTGCCGCAGATAAGCGCATCGCCCTTTCCATGCAGATCAAATCCGGCATATAATTGCGCATACCCGTTTTCGTGTTCTGTTTGAAAGATGGAAAACATATCGATGCCGGTTTCGCCAAAACGGCCCATGGTTTGAACCTGTTTGGTGTTACCCAGCCAGTCGATAGCTAAAAAGGCTTCGTAAGTTCCAATTTGCATCAAACTGCCACCAATTAACTCATGGCTGAAATTTGGATGATCCCGGTCAATATCCGCAACGGAGGAACCTGCACGCACGTAACCAATCGGGCCAATCGGATCGGCAAGCAAGTGTTCTTTTAATCGTTGATATAATGGAAAAAACGGCGGTTTCATCCCTTCCATAAACAGCAACCCCATTGATTTTGCTACATCAAGTACGCGGTTCAAAATGGTAAGATTAGTAGCTGCAGGCTTTTCACAAAGGACGTGTTTGCCTGCGTTAAATGCTAAAATACTATATAGATCATGACTGTCAGGGAGCGTCGCGATATAGACTGCATCTAAATCGCTCAACAATAACTCTTCAACCGAGTTGCAGGCGATACCGCCATACTGTTCAACAAAACTATTTACCGACTCTTCCCTACGGGACCATGCTGCAACCAATTCGCAACCGGGCAGAGCCAGTAACCCCTGCATAAACCGGTGCGATATACGCCCGCAGCCTATAATGCCCCAGCGGATGGTTTTTTGGTTCATGGTTGATAGTCTTTTTGTCCATAGTCGGATAGTCCATGGTCAATGGCAATATTGGAAAGCAACGCTCGAAACCATGGACTATGGACCATCGACGATGGTCTTTTCTAAACTAACCTCTAATTAACTAATCTCCAGTTAACCAACACCTACTGATACTGTATATAAATCGGGTGTGGTTTGTACATTTTAAGTATCTCCTCGGGGGTAAGCATGTGATGCGGCGGTAACCACGAGTCGTTTTTATAGAACAATTTGAAGCCCGTGAACTGTACCGGATCGTGGTACACATAATCACGGTAGGTGCCGGTCTTTAAATCAGGCGGACCAAAGCCGTCCATATCCATAACAAACTGGATTTCGGGGTGGAGTTTAATATTTTGATAATTGGTCAGCATTTTACGCGTAAAACGGTGCACAATAAAAATTTTCGGAGGCAGGTGGTATTTTCGTACCTCGTTGGCTAAGTAGTTTGATACATAGTTAACATCGGCAGCATCGTAAGTGCCTATTTTTTTGCCAGGGTGGATGCCATCATGCATAGCAAATTCGGGATCGATGCCGCAGTGTACATTAGGCATGCGCCAGTATTTTTCTAACTTAGGCAGTTCCGCGTGGATATTGCTCAACGCCACCTGGATATCCAGGAAAAGTATGGCATGGGCCCTTTTAGCCAGCCTTACGGCACTATCTATTTTTTTATCCGGCATACGGTTAATATACATATTGTCCTTACCGGGGAAACCTGCAGCCACCACGGCTATATAATGCAACGCGGGTTGCACAGGTGTTTTCGGGTCAGCTTTCTCCCAACGCTTTATTTCTCCGTGCAATTTAGCCAGCATTTGATCTGGTGGCAGTTCGCCCAGGATACCCATCTTTTTAGCGGATAGGTTACCGTAATAGGCCACAACACGCTTAAAAGGTAAGATGGCACCTGGTAAAGGATATGGCGCATTTTTCACTGGCCATTTGCCTGTGGTATCGCCATTTGCCAGCTTTTTCATCAATGAATCATACAGCTTTTTATCAAGTGGCGGGTAAACCACGGGAGCAGACACGGTGTCCTCTTTTGCTACTGAAGCAGTTTTTTTGGTGGTATCTTTTGTTGTTGTTTTACTTTTGGTACTGCTGGGGCTGCAATTTGAAAAAAGTGTGACTACTAATAAAAGAACAGAAACAGGCAGAATGATTTTTTTCATTTATTTGTTTTTATTGATGCTGTGTGTAACCGGGGCCATACAAAATAACACCTTTCCGGTTGCCCGTATGGTTAAAATTATCAACAGTAAGCACGCCATTTACCAAAACGTATTTAAACCCGGCTGAATAGGCGTGCGGATGTTCAAAAGTTGACTCATCTTTAACCGTTCCGGCGTCAAAGATAACAATATCGGCAAACTTACCGGCCCCAATTATGCCGCGGTTTGTAATATGAAATTTTTGAGCCGGCAGGGATGTCATCTTCCTGATAGCATCTTCCAGCGGGATCAGCTTTTTCTGTCGCACATAATACCCTAATACCCTCGCGTTACTGCCATAACCACGCGGATGAGGCATCCCGACCCCGAACTGGCGGATACCAGAATCGGAAATGACCATGGTTAATGGGTATTTTAAAATATTTTCAACATCACTTTCGCTCATGCTGTGAAACACCATAGTTGCGCCGCCAATTTTTACAATATCCAAAATGCTTTCAATTTCATTGGGGATGGTTGATGCCCTGCCCGACTCAATATTAATCTGCTCAATACTTTTACCGTTAAGCGTTGGGTTGGCCTGGCAGCTGGCAACCACTGCATAGTCGAAATGATCACGCTGGCGCCTGGTCATATCGGTTATCATTTCGTCAACCACTTTTCGGTGAATGGCTGTATCCTTTAACCGTTTTAAGGTTTCGGCAAAACCGCCTGCTTTCAGCCAGTCGGGCAATAAAATATTAAGCGTGGTGCCGCTGGCAGTATAAGGGTAGGTATCAACCGTCACTTCAATTCCCTCAGCCCGGGCGCTGTCAACCATCGCAATCATCTGTTCCGAAGCATTCCAGTTGGGCTTTCCTACTTTAAAATGTGATATTTCAACTGGTATTTTGGCTTGCCGGCCAACATCAATGGTTTCGGCAATTGACTCAAATATATGGTTCGATTCGTTGCGCATGTGCGAGGTATAAACACCGCCATACTTAGCGGCCTGCCTGGCTAAAGCAACAATTTCATCCGGCTTTGAGAAGATGCCGGGTGTATATTCCAAACCCGTTGAAAAACCCATGGCTCCATCGCGCATGGCTTTATCAACTATTGCCTCCATTGCCTTTAACTGAGCCGCATCCGGTGCTACATCGCCATCGCCCAAAACCTGGCGCCGTACATCGTTATGACCAACCAATGTGCCTACATTAATGGATAGTTTTATGGTTTGCAGCGTATCAAAATAACTTTTTATGTTTAGCGCCGAACTGCCGCAGTTGCCGGTAATTACACTGGTTACGCCATCATGGATAAAACTATCGGCAGTGGGGGTTTTTGCTTCATCACCCTCGATATGGGTATGCACATCAATAAAGCCGGGGGCTACTATTAAACCCGTGGCATCAATTATTCTGTCTGCTTTGCTGGCCGATAGGTCGCCAATTTTAATGATCTTATCTTTAATAATGCCCACATCACCATAAAACCAGGGATTGCCGGTGCCGTCAATGATTTTTCCGTGTTTCAGGATAATATCGAAGTGCTGCTGACAGAATCCGGTGAGCACGATGAAACATAAAAGAATTATGGGAATTGCGCGTTTTACAATCATAATTTATTTATCGGCTATTGCCTCAGGATATGATCTTATTGAATTTCCCAAAAACACCCAATGGCAGTTTCGATCCTGCAGTAGCCTGCAGATAAAGCTCGCCGGTTTCAAGGTTTTGCACTTGTGGAAATGCGCTTTTTATCAGGTTTTCGATAATTACTGAGGAAAAACCCAATGAATAAGTATTCAGGATCATAAAATGCTCATCAGGGTCAAGCAGTTGCATTACGTCCGTCATCATTTCATTGATGTTATCTTCCAGCTTCCATTTTTCGCCATTGGGGCCATGGCCATAGGCGGGTGGGTCAAGGATAATGCCGTTATACTTTTTGCCGCGTTTTAATTCTCTTTTTACAAATTTCAGCGCATCTTCAACTACCCAGCGAATGTTGGTTAAACCCGATAGCTCCTGGTTTTCGTTGGCCCAGGTAACCACTTGTTTTATGGAATCAACGTGCGTGGTATCGGCCCCGGCGGATTGTGCAATCAATGAGGCGCCCCCGGTATAAGCAAAAAGGTTCAACACTTTAGGCTGCGGGGTTTTAAAACGTTTTATGTTTTGGCTGATGTAATCCCAGTTAACGGCCTGCTCCGGAAAAACGCCGAGGTGTTTAAACGAGGTAAGCGCCAGTCGTAATTTGATGCTTGCTTCAGGGTTTTTATATTCAATGTGCCAGCGATCAGGTGTGGCGGGGTTCTTTTTCACCCAGTCGCCCGAGGTTGCTGATCGGCCCTTAAATTTAATATGATGCAGGCGTTGCCATTCGGCATTGCTGAGTTTTTTGCTCCAAACTGCCTGTGGTTCCGGGCGGATCAGTACAATATTGCCAAAACGTTCCAGCTTCTCAAAGTCGCCGCAATCAATCAGCTCGTAATCTTTCCAGTGTGTGGGGGTGAGCAGTTGGATCATTGTTAGAGATTAGAGACCAGAGGTTAGAGATTAGTAAGAAAATGCAAATATAGTGATACAGGAACTAATTTACTTAGAGATTAGATATCCTAATATTAGTGTGAAGGTCGGAAATACCCGAAGCATCAAGTTTATAGCTAATTAACTAATCTCCAATTAACTAATCTCTGCTCTACAGCTTCTCCCTCGCCGCCTGCATAAACTTACTGGCAAACACAAAGGAGTTCAATTCTTTGTTATCGGTATGGGCAATTTGGTGGTTTGATCCCTCCCACCATTTTTGACCCTCATGCAAAAATATAATATGGTCGCCAATACCCATTACAGAGTTCATATCATGTGTAACCACCACTGTGGTGGTTTTAAAATCTTCGGTTATTTCAGCAATCAGGTCGTCTATAAGTATAGCCGTTTTAGGGTCGAGGCCCGAGTTGGGTTCATCAACAAATAAATACTTGGGCTGCATAGATATCGCCCTGGCAATACCCACCCTTTTTTTCATCCCGCCCGATAATTCAGCAGGGTATAGCTTGTTTTTCCCTTCCAGGTTAACACGCTTTAAACAAAAATTGGCCCGGTCAAGTTTTTCGGATTTAGCCATATCGGTAAACAGGTTAAGGGGAAACATGATGTTTTCCTCAACTGTCATGGAGTCGAACAACGCCGAATTTTGAAAAAGCATCCCGATTTGTTTACGGACAGGAACCCTGCCTTCAAAATGCATGGTCGTAAAATTTTCTTTATCGTAAAAAACCTCGCCGCTGGTTGGCTCGTGCAGGCCAACAATACATTTTAACAGCGTTGTTTTACCCGAACCAGAACTGCCGATAATGAGGTTATTTTTACCAGCTTTAAAATCGGCAGTAATTCCCCGCAGCACTTCGTTTTCACCAAATGTTTTAACAATGTCTTTAACTTCGATCATAGTAGTAAGCGGGAAATAATCAAATCAGCAAATAATATCATAACGCAGCTGTAAACAACGCCACGCGTTGCAGCTTGGCCAACTTCGAGTGCACCGCCCGATGTATAAAAGCCCTGGTAAGCACAAATAGAGGTAATAATAAACCCAAAAACAATGGCTTTAACGGCACAAACAGTGGCAATAACCGGGTTAAAACCCTCGGTTAATCCTGCAATATAATCAGCAGTGGAAACATCGCGCGATGCCGCGCAAGCCAGATAGCCCCCTCCTAAACCCAGGCAAACCGAAATAATTACCAGCAAAGGTATCATCGTAACGCCCGATATTACTTTTGGCGAAATGAGATAGCCCGGTGCATTCACGCCCATTATTTCCAGCGCATCTATCTGTTCGGTAACACGCATGGTGCCAATTTGCGAAGCGATGCTTGATCCGACGCGGCCGGCGAGTACCAGCGAAGTGATTGTTGGGCTAAACTCCAGGATAGTTGAGTCGCGGGTGATGTTGCCTACCACTGTTTTAGGGATAAAACTGCTGATGAGCTGGAATGCGGTTTGAATGGTTGCCACAGCGCCTATAAACAGCGATATAATGGCTACGATGCCTAATGAACCTATCCCGATGGATACCATCTCACGCATAATTTCGGTCCAGTACACGCTAAACTTCTCGGGTTTGCGAAAACTTAAGCGGAGCAACAGAATGTATCTTCCTAAACTTGTAAACATTTATTCAATTAAAATCGGCTAAAAATACGTTTTTTACTGTTACCCTGCATTGCTTCCGGCATTCGGTATAAATTTGACGGATAGTTTTACTTTAAAACAACACGTTTTTCTATTAACAAACGCCATTATTTAAAATACTGATTCAGCACCTTTATCATCGGGATACAAGCTGCCGTGTAATTGTTTCAGATAAAAAGCATTGATTTAACGCCGATTTTCCCGCCGAATTGTAAACAAAAACCATCAGCAATTTTTTTTGTCTAAATTTGCAGCCGATATACTTTTTAAAATTTAACACCGTTGCTTAGTCAACGAAAAACAAATCGGTCATCATGAAAAATGTCCACCATGCCCTTAGGCGAACTATCCTCTTCCTGATCGATTTTTTTTACAAGCCGTTTAAGCGCATAATGCCTTTGCAAACTTTCAGGTATGCTGCTGCAGGTGGTGTAAATACCTTGTTTGATATTTGCCTGTTCACAATTGGCTATCATTATATCTTTAAAAAACAAAACTATGCACTGGGGCCTCTTACTTTAAGCCCACACATCGCATCGTTGTTTTTTGCTTTCTGTTTTAGTCTGCCATCCGGTTTTTATCTTAACCGCTATATTGTTTTCCAGGAATCGGGCTTAAAACGGCATCATCAACTCATCAGGTATATCACCGTTGTGCTGATATGCGTGGTATTTAATTACCTGTTTTTAAAGCTTTTTGTTGATTACTTTGGATGGTACGCCACCCCGTCGAAAATTTTAACCACCGTTTTGGTGATTGTATTTAGCTATACCAGCCAAACCTATTATTTTTTCAGGGCGAAGGACACCAAGGATGATGAAGCTGATGAGACTGAAGTGATTGACTAAACACTTCAGATAGGCCCTCATTTAACTTCGGCGTACGAATAGTCATTTTTATGGTGACCGCTATAACAGCGGGATAATCAACCGTGCACAGTTTTTTCCTTACATTTTCCGCAACCGTTTGCCGGCAAAACGATCTCCTCTCTCATACTTTTTTCTTTTACCGCCGTTTTACCGCCGTTTACCGAAAATTCGGCGTGCCTTACCAAATGCCATATTATCACATCGTCAATATGATTTAGATTTGTTTTGTAATAAGATCAGGATTTTTATTTATCATTATTCAATACAAACAGTTTTAAATAAAAATCAACCAAAACAAAATGAAAAACGCCATCATCACAGCATCAACCAAAGGAATGGGCCGCGCAACTGCCATAGCATTTGCAAAGGAAGGCATAAACCTGGCCATTTGTTCGCGCCATGCTGATGAACTTGCAGCTTTTAAAACAGAACTAGCCGACATTAATCCCGGCGTAAAAGTATTCGCCTCGGTTACCGACTGCAGTGTTAAAGCACAGGTTATTGCCTTTGCGTCCGCAGCCGAAACTGCACTTGGCGACATCAGCATCATAGTAAATAATGCCGGCGTTTACGAGTATGCCAGCATACTGGACGACAAGGAAGAGACCTTTGAAAAACACGTTAATACTAACCTGATGCCGGCGTATGAATTGTACCGTTACTTTGGTAAAAAAATGATAGCCGCACATAACGGACACATATTTACCATATGTTCGGTAGCATCGTTAAGCCCTATTGCTGAGGCAGGTACATATAGCGTAACAAAATTTGCGCTGCTTGGTCTTAGTAAGGTAATGCGCACCGAAATGGAGCCGCACGGGGTAAAAGTTACCGCCATTATACCTGGTTCAACATTAACAGATTCGTGGAAAGGAATGACCGTTGATAAGGATAAAATGGTGCTTCCGGAAGATATAGCCTCGGCCATTGTGAACACGTATAAAATGAGCCCTGGAGCAAACGTCGACGAGATAATAATAAGACCAACTTTCGGCCAGATATGATTTCTGAAAGAAAGCAGATATATTAAAGAGCAAAGAACAAAAAACAAAATAAATTGATTTAGCCGATTAAATCATATTTGACAATCGGTGAAGTCCTAAACAATTAAAACCAAAAGAAAATGGAAAAAAAACTATATCGTGACGAATTTCACCAGAAGATTGGTGGCGTTTGTGCGGGATTAGCCGAATACTTAAATGCGGATGTAACACTTATCAGGATACTGTTTGTAGTGTTTGCTTTTGTCAGCGTAGGATTTGTTGCCTACATTATCCTTTGGATCGTAGTGCCCAAAAAAGGCTTCCCGTTTAGCAGTTTTAACAACCCAACAGTCGACTATACAGTGCCGCCGCAACAGCCGAACACCCCGCCCCAGCCAAGCCAATTTGGAAGCAATCCTTTTGCCGGTGGTACTTACAATCCCGGCCCGTTTAGCAATGAACCAGTTCCCGTTATGCCACCCCAAAAATCGCATGGAGGGATCATTTTTGGCGCAGTGCTTATTTTAATAGGTGGCCTGGTACTGATGAACAATTATGACCTGGTGCCCGATATTGACTTTGGCGATGCATGGCCTGTTATATTGATTTTTATAGGCGCAGCCCTTATTGTTAGCGGCCAGGCCCAGCAGGCATGGCAAAAAACAAATTGGCATAAAAAAGATGATGCGCAAGATGCATCAATAGCAGACCATAACCCAACCGTAGAATAACAAACCATTCACAAGCTATAAATAAACGATAATCATGAAAAACGATAAAATAATCCCCGGCATAATACTCGTATTAATCGGCGCAGTTATCCTGTTGGCCAACTACGGATACCTGCATTTCCACTTTATTAATATACTCCGCCTGTGGCCTATATTTTTAATTATCGGCGGTATAAACCTGGTGTTCGCCAATAATAAATCGCCCGTGGCTACTGTTGCTAAAATATCTATTGTGGTATTGGGTATAGGCCTGGTGTTGTTTGGCAATTTTGGCGAACGCTACAATTTTTGGCCCGGATGGCATTCCCACTTTCACAACAATAATAACGCCGATAATGCCAAGGACGACGATGATGATGACGATAATAATGATGATGGTAACGCAGTACTGGCAGTTAACGGCGCGTTTACTGTACCATTTACAAGCACTGTTAAAGCTGCAAAGCTTGACATAAACGGCGGGGCAACCGGCTTCAAATTATCCGATACAACCAACCAGTTGTTTAATGCCTTAACACCAAAGGACGATATCAACCGTTACACTTTTTCGCAAAGCACCGAAGATGGGGTGCCTGTACTTAATTTCCGCACCAAAAATCATAACGGCTTTAACTTCGATTCAAACAAAAACAAAGCAGAGTTTCGCTTAAACCCGAATCCGATTTGGGACATTGACGTTGAAACAGGCGCCAGCGCAATCGACTTTGATCTGTCGAAATTCAAAGTAAAAACCCTTAAGTTACATGGTGGCGCGGCTTCATTTGATATTAAATTAGGCATGCCCCTTGAAATGACTGACGTTGATGTTCAAACAGGTGTTTCCAGTGTCGATATCAGCATCCCGCATGATGCTGCCTGCAGCATCGAAACCGATTCGGGCCTGTCCGACAATAGCTTCGATGGTTTTACCAAAACCAACGATAACACTTACGAAACACCCGGATACAGTGCCGCAAAAAACAAAATGCATATTCATATCAGCGGCGGATTATCGGGCTTTAATGTAAAGAGATTTTAATAGCTGATACGCTGTGATGTTTTAAGGTTGGAATGTCAGGTTTACCTGCGTTCCAACCTTTCTTTTTTAATCGCGGATATTTTTACATTAAATTTGAGCACAATGGAACCATCCAGCATTTCAACTCTTCAAAACACCGACCCAGGCAAATATCTCCTGGTAATTGACGGCAAGCCGCAAGGCCCGTTTACCATTGGGGAGTTGAAAGAAAGGCACATAAAACCCGGCGATTTTGTAAGGACACCGGCTATGGACGACTACAAAGAGGCTCATGAAGTTGCCGAACTCCGCGAACTTTTTGGTTTTAAAACCAAACTCCTGGTGCAATATTATGGCAGCTTCGATCAGCGCTTAACCGCATCTGTTATCGATTGGTTTTTTGTAACCACGGCCTGTACCATCATTACCCTGGTAATAGCCCTGTTAAATTCGCCCGAATTCCGGCTGCCTATTGCCATGAGCTTGTTGGTTACCATCCCCTTAACCAAACTGATTTACCACATCATAATGGAATGCTCGGTCAAACAGGCAACTTATGGCAAGCAGATCATCGGCATAAAGGTTTGCGATTTAAACGGCGCGCGTATAACTCCTATACGTTCGGTATGGCGCAATGTGGCTAAAATATTCTCGGTACTTCCGGCGTTTATCGGCTATATCTACAGTTTTTTTAGCCAGCAGCAACAATGCCTGCACGATATGCTCGCCGGCACCCTGGTAATTAAGGACAGGCTTTTTTAGCTTCCCGATACACAATCCTTGTTAAAATAAACAAAAAACGCTGCTGTTCACACTAAATTGAATGGAACAGGGTGGAACAGTTTGCGGCTACTAAATTTCAGTAAAAAGTGTATTTCCGTACTGTTATGACGGTTTTACACGCAAAAACCATCACAAAAAAAGCGAAAAATGGTGACAAAATAGTGACACCAAATCCTCCATTTTTATTGCCGAAATTTGCAGGCTTGCATATTGCACAGCTTTCCACTGCTGGAGGGTATATGGTTTTATTTTGACTGCGGAAAGCTTGTTTATACTCAACGACGGGTTACGTTGCGCTAAACTCTCCGGAGCGGGAGAAAAAATATGTGAATTAATGAGCAAGCGTATTCTCTTCCAGCGGGAATTACAGCCTTAAGCACGATACATTTCAAATGTTTATCGATAGCTTTATGCCAACTAAAGCATATCATGAAAAAACACATCGCTATTTGTGCCGGTTTTGCCGTGCTTAATATTTGTTTAGTCAAGAAAGCTTTTGCACAGCATTTTATTGCGAGTGACCAAGACTATCGCATAGCTAAATTTGAAAAAGACATCGCACAATATTTATTTCCTCCTAAAGATTCCGACGGCGGGAAACCTTTTAATATTGAAGATTATAAAAATAGCGTAATGGTTACAAAATGTTTGGAGATTTATCCAGACTCCCTGTTGTTGGTAAGTTTTATGCAGGGAGACGACGCTCCCACCATTTGGGGCGTTTTAGGTAATAATGAAAAGTATTTCTTTCATGATCCAGACAACCTTAACGAACCTGGCGTAGCATTGCTTAGAAAGCGCTATTCCGACACCGTCCTTGCCCCAATAGTTTCTTTCTGCTACCATTGGGGGTTGTATGATGGACTTATCCTTACAAGAAAAGCAACAGCCGTTTACCGTGAAAATTTGACCGTTGTAAGAGATTTCCTTCATACCACAGATAACCTCGACATAAAAAAACTTGACTCGGCGGTTTCCTTTTTGGAGAAGCTAACCGGTATCAAAAGAATTTCAAATCCGCTTAAATATCATTTAACCACGCAAGATTATACAAACTGGCTGGCCTGGTTGAGCAAGAATTATTCAACACTTTATTGGGACCCTAAAACCAATATAGTTAGCGTAAAAAAGGGCGTTAGTTTAAGCATAATTAAGCCAAATTAATAATTAAAGGCATGCTGCACAACGAGTTACGCTGCGCTAAACTCGCGACAGCGAAAACGTATTCAACAAAAAAATCCCCGGCCAAAGACCGAGGATTTTTCAATATTGTTAAACGGAGAATATTATTTCTGGATAATGCCTTCGGCTAAAACAACCACTTTATTGTTTGAGGCTTCCACAACGCCGCCTTTAATAAACAGGCTTTGTTCTTTACCTGCGCTGCCGCCACGGATGGTTACTTTGCCATCTTCTAAAGTAGAGATGATGGGCGCGTGGTGATTTAATATTTCAAAAAATCCCAAAGTGCCTGGAAGCGTTACCGATGTGGCTTCACCTTCGTAAACGGTTTTGTCGGGAGTAAGGATTTCTAATGTCATTGCTTTTTAGATGTGAGATATGAGATATGAGATGTGAGACAGATGCTCCTAACTCAAATTTCAGATCCCGGGTTTAGATATGAAATTTGAGATATGGGATATGAGGCAGCGTCGCCTCCTTATCTCAAATCTCAAATCTCACGTCTCAAATCTAACTATTAGCTTCCGCCAATAGTTTCTTGCCTTTTTCTATAGCTTCTTCAATGCTTCCTACAAGGTTAAAGGCAGCTTCCGGATATTCATCCACTTCGCCGTCCATAATCATGTTAAAGCCTTTGATGGTATCTTTAATATCAACCAATACACCTTTTAAGCCGGTAAATTGCTCGGCAACGTGGAACGGCTGCGAAAGGAAACGCTGTACACGGCGTGCGCGCGATACAACCAGTTTATCTTCTTCGCTCAGCTCATCCATACCCAAAATGGCGATGATATCCTGAAGCTCTTTGTAACGCTGTAAAGTTTCTTTAACGCGTTGTGCAGTATTGTAGTGCTCGTCACCCAAAATAGCAGCGCTCAGGATCCGTGAAGTTGAATCCAGTGGATCCACCGCAGGATATATACCCAACTCGGCAATTTTACGTGAAAGTACGGTAGTGGCATCTAAGTGGGCGAAGGTTGTAGCCGGCGCCGGGTCGGTCAAGTCATCCGCAGGTACATATACCGCCTGTACCGAGGTAATTGAACCGCGTTTGGTTGAAGTGATACGTTCCTGCATGGTACCCATCTCGGTGGCCAGCGT
>Ga0068855_100000129_pt1 | contig 96519 bp, 89 predicted proteins | sample KBSCornC52_FD_66592 | JGI IMG/M metagenome (GOLD analysis project Ga0068855, IMG submission 66592) | Corn rhizosphere microbial communities from Kellogg Biological Station, Michigan, USA - KBS Corn C5-2 | ecosystem: Host-associated > Plants > Roots > Rhizosphere > Soil ...
AGCACAATGGCCTGATGCAAATTTCCCGCCGGCTTCTATGATTCGCGACATGGCCGACCTGTTTGGCGATTCCGCTCCCGCCGCGCCGCCTGGCGAGGTCGCGCCGAACGCGCCGCTGGCGGATAGGTTGCGGCCCAAGAGCTTGGCCGAGGTTGTCGGCCAGGAGCATCTGACCGGGTCCGAGGGCGCAATCGGCCGGATGGTCGCCGCCGGAAAGCTCGGCTCGATGATTCTCTGGGGGCCGCCGGGCACCGGCAAGACCAGCATTGCCCGGCTGCTCGCCGATGCAGTGGGCCTGCGCTTCGTCGCCATCTCGGCCGTCTTTTCCGGCGTAGCTGACCTCAAGAAGGTCTTCGCCGAAGCGCGCACCGCGGCTCGCGCCGGGCAGCGCACGTTGCTGTTCGTCGACGAGATCCACCGCTTCAATCGAGCGCAGCAGGATGGTTTCCTGCCCTATGTCGAAGACGGCACTGTCACGCTCGTCGGAGCGACGACGGAGAACCCGAGCTTCGAGTTGAACGCGGCGCTTCTGTCGCGCTGCCAGGTGTTGATCCTCCACCGCCTCGACGAAAAGGCGCTGGAGACTCTGATCGAGCGCGCCGAGGCCGAAGTCGGGCATCCGCTTGCGCTGACACCGCAGGCGCGCGAGGCGCTGGTCGCTTCGGCCGACGGCGACGGGCGGTTCCTGCTCAACCAGGTCGAGACGATCTTCGATGTCGAGCCCGAAGCGCCGCTCGACCCAGCCGCAATGGCCGCGCTGCTCCAGCGCCGGGTGCCGGTCTACGACAAGGACCGGGAGGGCCATTACAACCTGATCTCGGCGCTTCACAAAAGCCTTCGCGGGTCGGACCCGCAGGCGGCGCTTTATTATCTCGCGCGAATGCTGGTCGCAGGCGAGGAGCCGCTCTACGTGATCCGCCGCCTCACCCGCTTCGCGTCGGAGGATATCGGCCTTGCCGACCCGCAGGCGCTGGTCCAGTGCCTCGCTGCCAAGGATGCCTACGACTTCCTCGGCTCACCCGAAGGCGAGCTCGCGATCGTTCAGGCCTGCCTTTATTGCGCCGTCGCGCCCAAATCGAATGCCGCCTACCTGGCCCAGAAAGGTGCTTGGCGGGCGGCGAAGGACAGCGGCTCGCTGATGCCTCCGGCGCATATCCTCAACGCGCCGACGAAGCTGATGAAGGACATCGGCTACGGGAAAGATTACGCCTACGATCACGAGGCCGAGGACGCCTTTTCTGGCGCCGATTACTGGCCCGAGGGCATGGAGCCGCAGGCGTTGTACCGGCCATCGGACCGCGGCTTCGAAGCGCGCATCCGCGAGCGGCTGGAATATTGGGCCGAGCGGCGCAAGACGCTACAGTCGCACAAACCTGAACAGGGGAGCTGAACCAGCATGTACGAAATGGGCCGAGCGAACGGATATTGGCAGGCGCAGCTGATCTATTGGGCCCCCAAGGTCCTGATTGCTGTCCTCATCCTGGTCGCGACCTGGGTCGTCGCCCGGGTCGTCAAATGGGCGCTTCAGAAGGCGATCGACCGGATCCCTGCGCTTCGCAAGCACATGACCGGCGGCCCCAAGGAAACGGTCGGCCACCAGCTCGGGGTGATCGCCAAGCTCATCATCTGGCTGGTCGGGATCATGGCGGCGCTCAATTACCTCGGAGTCGGGCAGATCCTCGAGCCGATCAACGCGCTGCTCGACGGAATCTTCGGATTCCTTCCGAACGTCATCGCAGCCGGCCTCATCTTCTTCGTCGGGCTGATCGTCGCCCGAATCGTGCGCCAGCTTACCGAGACGGTGCTGATCGCCGCCAACGTCGACGGCTTGCTGGCCCGAATGGGCATCGGCGACACGGCGGGAACCGTCCGCGTGCAGCCGGAAGAGGTGCCGCCGGGCGCCGCTCCCGGAGCGACCCGAGCCACGCTCGCCCGAGCGGCGGGAATCCTCGTCTTCGCGCTGATCATCATCCCGGTTGCGATCGCGGCCTTGAACGTCCTCAAGATCGACGCGATTTCGGTCCCCGCGACCAACATGCTCAACGACATATTGTCGGCGATTCCGCACATCCTGACTGCCGCGCTCTGGCTTGGAATCGCGTTCATCCTCGCCCGGTTCGTGAAGACGATCATCGAAGGCATCCTGCCGCCAACCGGCTTCGACGATGCGGTTCGCTCGACCGGAGTGCTTCCTGTTTCGAGCAGCCCGTCCCGGATCGTCGCCAACATCGCCTTCATCGCGGTGATGCTCGCAGCTGCAATCGAGGCGGCGCAGCAGCTTGGCGGAGGACAGGTCGCTATTTTCCTCGCCCAGGTCACCGAGCTCGGCGGCAAGGTGATCTTCGGGACATTGATCATCGTCACCGGAATCTTCCTCGCCCGGATCATCGCCGGGCTGGTCGGAAGCTCGACCGGCGAAGGCAGCTATGCCGAGGAGATCGTCAAATATGCGATCATCGCCTTGTTCACCGCCATCGGCCTCACCTTCATGGGCCTGGCCGACCAGATCGTCATCCTCGCCTTCGGCCTGATCCTCGGCTCGGCAGCCGTCGCCGTCGCACTGGCGTTCGGCCTCGGCGGCCGCGACGCGGCGGCCAAGATGCTGCAGCGCTACGCCGACGACAAGGGGCCGGCGCCTCGCCGCACTCCCCGGCCGCCCCGAATCGAGCGCAGCAGCCGCGAGGACGATGAGGACGACGTGCAACCGCCGCTGGTGTGAAGCAGCGTTTCGAATCGTTCGTCGCCATCGACTGGTCCGGCGCGAAAGGCAGACGGCACAAGGGAATTGCGATCGCCGAGGCACGTGGCGATTCGCCGCCGCGTCTGGTTCGGGCGGGCCACATCTGGTCGCGCGAGGAAGTGCTCAAGTGGCTGCTCCGGCGCGCCGTCAATGAGCCGACCCTTTTCGGCTTCGACTTCAGCTTCGCTCCGCCGTTCCTCGAACGCGGCGCCTATTTGCCCGGCGCCGAGGGCGTCCCGACCAATGCACGCGCCTTCTGGGCTTATGTCGACGAGCTGAGCGGCGACGAAGACCTGGGCGCTGCAAGCTTTCTGGAGCAGGCGCACCGGAGGCACTTCTATTTCGGAATCGCCGACGGCGTGAAGGCCGATTTCATGCGCTTCCGCCAGTGCGACCAGCAATTGAACCGGCAGGGGGGGCGCAAGACCGCCAGCGCCTTCGACGCAATCGGGGCGGCGCAGGTTGCCAAGGCCAGCTTCGCCGGAATGCGCCTGCTCCACTGGCTCGACGGCAAGATCGCGATCCTGCCGATGGACCCTCTTCCGGAGCGCGGCAGCGCCGTCGTCGAAATCTACACGCGAATCTATCTTCGCCGCGCCGGAATGCCGGGCACGAAGCTGCGCACCCGCGAGCAGCTCAACGACGCGCTCGCCGGGTTGGGAAGCAAGCCCGTCCGGCTGCGATTCGAGCCCAACGACCACCAGACCGACGCACTCGTGACCGCCGCGGGGATGCGCCAGCTCGCGCGGACCGAGCCACGCGCTTTCGATCCGGAAGGCCTCACGCCCGACATCGCGCGAACCGAAGGCTGGACGTTCGGCATCCTATGACGCAAACGCTGCCCCCGGGCCGGATTAGCTCAGTTGGTAGAGCAGCGGTTTTGTAAACCGAAGGTCGCGGGTTCGACTCCTGCATCCGGCACCGCTTTGCGTAGGGCATCACGCCTCCAGCTCGATCCACACCGGCGCGTGGTCGCTGCTCTTTTCCCAACCGCGAGCGGTCCGGTCGACCCCAGCCGCTATCAACTTCGAATCCAGGCTCGGGCTCAGCAGCAGGTGGTCGATCCGAATCCCGGCGTCGCGCTCGAACGAGCGGCGCCAGTAATGCCAGAAGGTGTAGATCCGCTCGTCCGGGTGAAGCTCGCGCAAAGCGTCGGTCCAGCCCTGCGCCACGAGCTCGGCATAGTGCTCGCGCGCTTGCGGTGAAAACAGCGCGTCCTTCGCCCAGTGCTCCGGCTTGTACACATCCTGCTCTGTCGGGATGACGTTGTAATCGCCGATCAGGACGGCGGGCACATCATTGTCGATCAAGTCCTGCGCATAGGCCTTCAGACGGTCGAGCCAGGCGAGCTTGTAATCGAACTTCGGCCCCGGCCAGGGATTGCCGTTCGGCGCGTACATGTTGCCGACCAGCAGCCCGCAAACCGCCGCCTCGATGTAGCGGCTCTGGCTCGGGTCGGGATCGCCGGGAAGGCTGCGCCGGGTCTCGTGAAGCTCGCCGACTCGACTGAGCAACGCCACTCCATTCCAGCTCTTCTGCCCGTGCCAGATGGCGGAATAGCCAAGCTCGGCGATCGCTTCGGCCGGAAATCTGTCGTCGGTGGTCTTCAGCTCCTGCAGGCCGACGATGTCGGGGCGAAACTCGTCGAGCCAGCGAAGCAGGATCGCAATCCTGCTGGTGATCCCATTGATGTTGTAGCTCGCGACCCGGAGCGTCTTCGCTTTTGCCATTGGCTGCGGAACCCGCGCGGCGGCAATCGGTTCTACCGCTCGTGCTTTCGGATCTCGTGCGCGTCTCCGTAAGGCCGGTCGCGGACGAAAGTCCAACGATCGCCAGCGGCGACGTGGAACGTGACGATCGGGAAGCACGGGAGCCCCGTCGGCCGTCCGGCCGCCGGGGCTTCTTTCCTTTGCGCTAAAGCGCTCCCGCCGTCGCCTTTGCCAGTTCCAGCCGACGCGAGCGGTCGGGCAGCGGATATTTGTTGCCGTTCGCGCAGTTGAACAGCACGACGCTTTCCTCGCGAGCGACGAGGCCGCGCTCGACCGCCTGGCGCCAGCCGGCAAGGACCGCTCCGCCTTCCGGGCAGAGCAGCATACCGTCGTCGCGGGCGGCGTCCTCGACCGCCTGCAGGATCGCCTCCTCGTCGACGGCAATGGCGGCGCCGCCGCTTTCGCGCACCGCGCGCAGGATCAGGAAATCGCCGACCGCGGAGGGAACTCGAATGCCGGTCGCGACCGTTGCTGCATCCTGCCAGCGCTCGGCGAATTCTTCGCCCCGCTCGAAGGCCCGGACGATCGGCGCACAACCGGCAGCCTGGACCGCGAACATGCGCGGCCGCTGCGGCCCGATCAGGCCGACCGCCTCCATCTCGTCGAAGGCCTTCCACATGCCGATCAGGCCGGTGCCGCCGCCGGTTGGGTAGAAGATTGCATCCGGAACCCGCCAGCCGAGCTGTTCGACCAGCTCCAGCCCCATCGTCTTCTTGCCTTCGAGGCGATAGGGCTCCTTGAGGGTAGAGCAGTCGAACCAGCGGCCTTCCGCCGCGCCTTCGCGGACCAGCCGGCCGCATTCGTCGATCTGGCCGTCCGCGACCCAGACTTCCGCGCCATAAGCCGACGTCTCGCGGACATTGATCGCCGGCGTTTCCGCCGGGCAGATGACGAGCGTCGAAATCCCGGCCCGCGCGCCGTAAGCCGCGAGCGCCGCGCCGGCATTGCCGTTGGTCGGCATCGCAATCCGCTCGATTCCGAAATGCTTTGCCATCGACACCGCCATCGCCAGCCCGCGCGCCTTGAACGAGCCGGTGGGGAGCCTCCCTTCGTCCTTGACGAGGAGGTCTGTCGCGCCGGCGCGGCGGGCGGTGCGCTCCAGCGCGATGATCGGCGTCTGCGGCTCGCCCAGCGAGACCGGTGCCACCCCCTCGGGAAGCGGCAAAAGCTCGCGCCATTTCCACATCGTCGGATCGCGGGAATCGAACGTCTCGCGGCTGAGAATGTCGCGCAGCCGGTCCAGGTCGTAGCGGACGAGAAGCGGCTTGCCGGCGCTGCTCAGGCCCTGGATTGTGGCGGCATCGTAGCGCTCGCCGGTCAGCGAGCATTCGAGGTGAGTCACGGACATCGCACCGGCTTAGCCGCAACTCCCGCTTGCAGCCAATTGGCCGTTCGCCCATTTCGACGAATGGCGGGTCCGCGGTCGGACCATGGACATTTTCGTTGCGGTAGGAGAACGGGAGCAGCGATGGCGTTGGACCTGTACCAGAGGCTTGGCCTGAAGCGCGGCGCGAACGAGGCCGAGATCAAGAAGGCGTACCGGAGTCTTGCCAAGCAGCTTCACCCCGACCGCAACACCGACAATCCGCAGGCGGCGCAGCGCTTCTCCGAAGTAACCCGCGCCTATGACCTGCTGTCCGACAAGGACAAGCGTGCGCAATATGATCGCGGCGAGATCGACGAGGAGGGCAATCCGAAAATGCCGTTCGGCGGCGGCTTTGGAGGCGCTCGGCCGGGCGCCGGCGCCCAGAATGGACCGGGCGCGGCCGGTTTCGAGGGGTTTTCGACCAATTTCGGCGACGGGGCCGATCTCGGCGACCTGTTCGAAGGGCTGTTCGGCGGTGCGGGTGCGCGCGGCGGCGGGTTCGGCGGGTTCAGGCAGCGCTCGAAACCGCAGAAAGGTGCCGACATCGCCTATCGCCTGAAGGTGAACTTCACCGACGCCGCGACCCTGGCGCCGCAGCGGATCAGGCTGGCCGACGGAAAGACGATCGACCTCAAGCTTCCCAAGGGCGTCGAGGACGGGACCAAAATCCGGCTCGCCGGCAAGGGCGATCCCGGACCCGCGGGCAATGGCGATGCCATCGTCACCATCTTCATCGCGCCGCACCCCTTTTTCACGCGCGAGGGCGACGATATCCGGCTCCGGCTGCCCGTCACTCTCAAGGAAGCGGTGCTCGGGGCGAAGGTGAAGGTGCCGACTCCGGAAGGCGCGGTGATGATGACGATCCCGAAGGGCAGCTCGTCCGGGCGCGTTCTTCGCCTCAAAGGCCGCGGCTTCACCGCCAGGGACGGCACTCGCGGCGACGAGCTCGTGACGATCGAGATTCATATCCCATCCGCCGATTCGAAGCTGGAGGCTTTTGCGGACAAATGGGACGGTGGCGGCAATCCAAGAGCATCCTTGGGCGTTTGAAACTGGCGCGAATCGCGTAAGAAGCGCGCTGGATGCGGGATGTCTCTCCACTTTCGCCGGAACAGAGGCGCAAGCGGCTCGCGAGCGCCAGCGCCGCGTTCGGTCCCGACGTCGCTCGCCGGCTGAAGCCGCAGCACTATCTGTTGGAAATCGTGAAGCGAGTCGGTGTGGGCGTCTACAACGACGGGTTCATTCACGCCGGCAATCTTGCTTACCTTTCGATCCTCGCGTTGTTTCCGTTCATCATTCTGGCGGCGGCAATCGCCCACCTGATCGGACAGGGTCAGGACGCGCAGCTGACGGTCGCCAACCTCCTCGCGCGGCTTCCGCGCAACGTCGCGATGACCTTGCGCGAGCCGATCCAGGAGGTACTCAATGTGCGCACCGGACCGCTTTTGTGGTTTGGAGCGATTGTCGGCTTGTGGACCGCAACGAGCTTCATCGAAACGATCCGCGATATCCTTCGCCGATGCTATGGAGTGCGATATTGCGCGCCCTTCTGGGAATATCGCTTCGGTTCGATGCTGCTGATCCTCGGCGCGGTGCTCCTGCTGATGATCGCCTTCGCCGCGAGCGTAGCCCTCAGCTCGATTCATCACCTGATCGTGGAGTGGTTTCCTTTCGCCCAGGGTGTCGCCTCGACGCTGGGCATTTACAGGCTGGTTCCTGCAGCGACCCTGTTCGTCACTTTCTATGCCCTGTTCTTCGCGCTGACTCCGGCGCGCTATCGAAGGCACGGGTGCCGGAAGTGGCCCGGTGCGCTGCTGATTACCGCCTGGTGGCTGGCGACGGTGGAGGTGCTTCCGTTCGCTCTTGGCCTGTTCGGGGGCTATAGCCTCACCTACGGAAGCCTCGCCGGAGTGATGATCGCGCTGATCTTCTTCTTCGTAGTCGGGCTCGGAGTGGTGATCGGGGCGGAGCTCAACGCCGCTCTGGCGGATTACGAACCGACTGCCCTAAAGGGCGAAATCTACAGCGGGCCGTTCAAGGACGAGCTCCAAGTCGAAGAACCGCAGCCCGGCGAGGACGTCGCCGTGGAGCTTGAAAGGGAGCCACAGCTTTGAGCGGACTCATGCAAGGCAAGCGCGGGCTGATCATGGGCCTTGCCAACGACCGGTCGCTTGCCTGGGGCGTTGCCAAGGCGCTCGCCGACGAGGGCGCGGAGCTTGCCTTCTCCTACCAGGGCGAGGCGCTGGAAAAGCGGGTCCGCCCGCTTGCCGAGCAGCTTGGATCGAGCCTGCTGCTCGACTGCGACGTCAGCAGCATGGAGGCGCTGGACGAGACGTTCGCCAGTCTCGCCAAGCAGTGGGACGGGCTCGATTTCATCGTCCACGCGATCGGCTTTTCCGACAAGAACGAGCTTCGCGGGAAGTTCGTCGACACCAGCCTCGACAATTTCCTGCTGACGATGAACATCTCCGTCTACAGCTTCATCGCCGTGACCCAGCGCGCCAGGCCGATGATGAAGCCGGGCGGATCGATCCTGACGCTGACCTATTACGGGGCCGAAAAGGTAATCCCGCACTACAACGTCATGGGCGTCGCCAAGGCGGGGCTGGAAGCCAGCGTCAAATATCTGGCGATGGACCTCGGCCCCGAGGGCATCCGCGTCAACGCAATCTCGGCCGGCCCGATCAAGACCCTCGCCGCGAGCGGGATCGGCGACTTCCGCTACATCATGAAGTGGAACGAATATAATTCGCCGCTTCGCCGCAACGTCACCATCGAGGACGTCGGCGGCGCCGGCCTCTATCTGCTTTCCGGCCTCGCCAGCGGAGTCACCGGCGAGATCCACCACGTCGATGCCGGCTACAATGTCGTCGGGATGAAGGCCGAGGACGCTCCGGATATCAGCACCGTCTAAGCCGCTGCTCTTTTCCACCACCGCCGCTTCGCCGGCCCGGACTTGAGCACCGTCCGGCGGAACAGCCGGGCGGACACCGAGACGACAAGCGCGATCCAGAGCACCTGCCACAAGATGGCGACAAGGTGCGGCCAGAGCTCCGGTTTCTCGGCGGCGCGCGCCACCATCACCAGCGGCGAGGACAGCGGGAAGACCGCTCCGGCAATCGCCATCGGCGAGTCCGGTGAACCGACCGCAAGCGCCGCGAAGCCGAAGATCAGAACCTGCGCGACGGTGACCGGCATCGACAGCGTCTGCACCTCCCGCACCGTCGACGCCTGCGCGCCGATGCTGAGAAAGACGGAGCCGAGCAGCAAATAGTTCATTGCGAAATAGATGAGCGTGAGGATGAGGAAGGCCGCGGTTCCGACGGCGGGCGCGGGGATCGAGCCGGCGCCGTCGTGAGTGAACATCGCCATCGCCGCGATACCGACCGAGAGCCACACCGCGATTCCAACCAGCGAGGTGGCCAGCATCGCGAACAATTTGCCGATGAAGATCGATTCGATCGGGACCGCGGCCGCAAGCACCTCGATCACCTTGTTCGATTTCTCCTCGATCAACTGCGACAGCGTCATGCCGGCGAGAATGATGGTCAGGAAGAACAGGATCATCTGGCCCGTCTGCGCCGTGATCGAGCGGGTGCGGTCGACGGAGCCCGACGAGCGCGCCGTTGGAGCGACCTCGAGCGGCTTCGGTCCGGATTGGGCGGCGCTGAGCAACAGCCCGAGCTGACCTGCGACCGTCCCGTCCTCGTCGACAGCGCCGGTCAGGCGCGGCTGGTCGAAAGCGCCGGTCAGGACGGCGACGACCGAATGATGCTTCGATGCGAGCAGGTCGCGGACCTGCGCCTGCGTGTCCGGCCGCGGCGGCACCTCGACCAACTCCACGATCGGGCGGTCGCCCATCGCCTCGCCGAGTTGCTCGCGGGCGGCGGCAAGCTTCGCGAAATCGGATGCCGGGGCGATCACCGCCACTCGCGGCTGCTCCGCTTGGCTTGCGACCCTGGCGCCGATGCCGCCGAACAGCCCGGCGAGAAGCACCGGGAAAAGGGGACCGATCAGGAAGAAGATGAACGCTTTGGAGAAAACCGTCGCAGTGAAGTCGCGGCGGCCGACGACCCAGGCGGAGCGCAGGAGATGAGTCATCGTGCCGGTCCCTCCACCATCTGCGCCGCCGCCTTGTCGCCGGCGATTGCGACGAAGGCGTCGTGAAGGCCGGGCCGCTCGATCGCCAGCGTCTCGATTCCTGCACCGCCGTCGATCAGCGCCTTCAGCAACGGCTCGGGCCCGCTTTCCGGAAGCTCGAATACCCACTCTTTCCCGTGCCGCCGGGCGCCGGCCGGAATCGCGCTGCGCCACGGGCCGTCGTCGCTTCGGGTCCGAAGGCGGACAATCGGCCGGAGCCTGGCGCGGGCTTCATCGACGGCGCCTTCGAACGCGACCTTGCCTTTGGCGATAATCGCGATCCGCTCGCACAGCCGCTCGGCATGCGCGATCACGTGAGTCGAGAAGATGATCGTGACTCCGCTGTGCGCCTCGCGCCGGATCATCTCTTCCAGTCGCGCCTGGTTGATCGCGTCGAGACCGGCGAACGGCTCGTCGAGAACGAGAAGGGCCGGCCTGTGCACGATCGTGCCGAGCAGCTGCACCGTCTGGGCCATGCCCTTGGACAGCGTCCGGATCGGCTTTCGCGCCCAGTCGCCGAGGCCATGGCCGGCGAGCAGCTCGTCGGCGCGGCGGCGGCCTTCCGCCAGCGGCAGGCCGCGAAGCGCCCCCATGAAGGCGATGGCGTCGCGGCAGTGCATCGCGGGATAGAGCCCGCGCTCTTCGGGCAAATATCCGATCCGTGGCGCGGCATCGAGCGGCCGTTCGTGCCCGAGCACCCGGCGAGTCCCGCTCGACGGGTCGATAATCCCGAGCAGGATCCTGAGCGTCGTCGTCTTGCCGGCGCCGTTGGGACCGAGAAGGCCGTAGATCGAACCGGCCGGCACGCCGAGGCTGACTCCGTCGACCGCGCGCATGTCGCCGAAATCCTTGACGAGGTCCTTGGCTTCCACCGCATATTCACCAGGTCGTGCATGGCTGGCCGCCTGTCGAAGCACTGGAATTCCTTAGAGAAAGGGATCGAAACGAGTAATGGCCGCGATTGTGGATAGAGGCGAAGCGCTGAAAGAAGCAATAAGGGCGGAGGCCGAGCGGCTGGGCTTCGCGGCCTGCGGTTTCGCGCGTGCGGATTGCGCGCCGCAAGCCGGTCCGAACCTGATGCGCTGGCTCGGCGAAGGGCGCCACGGGTCGATGGAATGGATGGAGACTCGCGCTCACCAGCGGGTCGCGCCGACGGCGTTGTGGCCGGACGCGCGCTCGGTCATCGCGCTGGGCATGAGCTACGCGCCGCAGAGCGATCCGCTCGCGCTGGCCGAAGACGGCTTGGCGGGGCGCATTTCGGTATACGCGCAGGGCCGCGACTATCACGACACCGTCAAGAAGGCGCTCAAGGGCCTGGCACGCTGGCTCGTCGCTCGCGAGGGCGGCGAGCTGAAAGTCTTCGTCGACACCGCACCGGTGATGGAAAAGCCGCTCTCCGCCGCCGCCGGAATCGGCTGGCAGGGCAAGCACACCAACCTCGTGTCCCGCGAGCACGGAAGCTGGCTGTTCCTGGGTGTCCTGCTCACGACCCTGGAGCTCGATCCCGACGAGCCGGCGAGCGATACGTGCGGGACCTGCACCCGCTGCCTCGACTGCTGCCCGACGCAAGCGTTCGACGGCGCCCGGCGGATCGATGCGCGCAAGTGCATCTCCTATCTCACCATCGAGCATAAGGGCCCGATCCCGGCGGAATTCCGAAAGGCGATGGGCAACCGGATTTACGGTTGCGACGACTGCCTCGCCGTCTGCCCGTGGAACCGCTTCGCCGACTCTGCCGCCGCCAATCGCGCTTTCGTTCCGCGCGAAGAATTGAAGGCGCCGCGCCTCGCCGACCTGCTCGCACTGGACGACACCTCGTTCAGGGCGAAGTTCGCCGGCTCGCCGATCAAGCGCATTGGAGTCAGGCGAATGATCCGAAACTGCCTCATCGCCGCCGGAAACAGCGGCGATGACGCCCTGGTCCCGTCAGTCGAGCGGTATCTGGGCGACGAGGACCCCGTGGTCGCGGAGGCCGCAGGCTGGGCATTGGCGCAGCTTCAGGGCGCCTCGATCGAGGCGATGCAGAGCGCCTGATCGACGTCGCCGAGCGACCGCGACCGGGCATCGACGTAGGTCACTCGATACGGTGCGTTTGCAGTCGGGTAGAGATAAGCGTCGAGGACGCACTGGTCGCTCCGGAACTGCAGCTTCAGGCTATCGCCCTCGCGGATCTGAAGCGCGGGCGTCCCGAGCCGGCGGATCAGCTCCTCGGCCGTGAGGCCGACGATTGCTCCGCGCGTATGGGTCGATTGCGGAACCTGTGAAACCGGCTCCGGCCCCTTCGTCGGCGCGGTAGCGCAGCCGGCGGCGAGCAGAGCGAGCGAGGCAGCTGGATAACGGCGCATCCGCGAGTGATGGCCGCGCTTGATTCGCGGCGCAAGTTGCTAGGCGGCTCGCTCGCCGCTACGCGGCCGCGATGAACGAAAAAACCATCGATGTGCTCGCGATCGGCAATGCCATCGTCGACGTGATCACCGACGCCGACGACGCTTTCCTCGACCGTCACGCAATGGCGAAGGGCTCGATGCGGCTGATCGACGCCGACGAGGCCGATCGCCTCTACGCCGACATGGGCCCGGGCCGCGAATTGAGCGGCGGCTCGGCCGCGAACACCGTCGCGGGCCTGGCGGCTCTGGGGCTGAGGACCGCGTTTGTCGGCCAGCTCGGCGACGATGAACTGGGGCAGATCTTCGCCCACGACATCCGCTCGCTGGGAGTCGATTTCCGGACGCCGCCGCGCGCCGATGCAGGTCCCACAGCCCGCTGCCTCATCCTCGTCACCGCCGACGCTCAGCGGACGATGAACACGTTTCTCGGCGCCGCGCAGAAGCTGGAGAAAGCGGCGATCGACCCGGCAGCCGTCGCAGGCGCCCGGATCGTCTATCTCGAAGGCTATCTGTGGGACCCGGAGCAGCCGCGAGCGGCGATGGAGGCCGCAATCGACGTCGCCCGTTCGGCAGGAACTAAGGTGGCCTTCACTTTGTCCGATGGCTTCGTCGTCGAGCGCCACCGCGCCGATTTCCTGCGGCTGATCGACGACCGGAAAATCGACATCCTGTTCGCCAACGAGCACGAGTTCCTCCACCTCGCACAGGCGACCGAGTTGCTGCCCGCGATCAACGATTTCGCCGTCAGGGTCCCAACGCTAGTGGTCACCCGAAGCGAGCATGGCGCCCTCGCCTGCTCGGGCGAGGAGCGGGCAAACGTCCCGGCGGAGCCGATCGCCAGGCTTGTCGACACGACCGGCGCCGGCGACCTGTTCGCCGCCGGATTTCTTGCGGGCCAGGCACGTGGCAAATCTCTCGAGGATTCGCTTCGGCTCGGCGCAATCGCGGCTTCCGAGGTGATCCAGCATTACGGCGCACGGCCCGAGCTCGATCTCGCCGCTCTGGCAGGCCCGCTTTTGCAATAGAAAAGGGCCCCGGCGTTGCCGCCGGAGCCCCTCTCCCCCGTTTTCTATCCGGCAGCTAGATCTTGCCGCGGAACGTGATTCCGAACGTGCGCGGTTCGCCCAGGAACGTTCCGTAGAGCTGAGTGGCGACATTCGGGATGGGCGAGCAGAAGCCGTTGATCGCCCCCCTTGTCGTGCACGTGCCCTGGATGGGCGCGTCGAAGGCGACCTGCTCGAAATTCTTGTCCAGCAGGTTCTGCGCCCACAGTTCGACCGACCAGGAGTTGTTCGGGCCGCGGATTCCAACGCGAGCATTGATCACCGTGAACGACCCCTGGAACTTCTCGATGTCGAGGTCCGACCCGGTGTTGAATCCGCTCATGTAACGGGCATCGACGTACGCCAGACCGCTTAGCCCGGTGCCGCCGATCGGGGGCGTCCAGGCGGCAGCGCCGGTCACCGTCCACTTGTTCGAGTTCGAGATGGGCTGGCCCGGGAGCTGGAACAGCGCGTTGGTCAGCGCCTTTCCGTCGGCTCCGACGAGATTGTGCCGGTATTTCGTGTCCGCATAAGTCACCCCGGCATTGAGGCTGAGGAACCGCATCGGACGAGTGAAGGCCTCGATCTCAACGCCCTGGCTGCGCACTCCGGCCTTGGTGCCGCCGGTGCACGCACCGCTGGCCGGGTTGTTGTCGGTGTCGGCGCCGTTCAGGTTGGTCTTGCAGGCGTTGATGTTCTCGACGAGGAAATTGAGGCCGTTGAACGTGTTCAGCTGGAAATCCCTGAACAGCTCGTGGAAGATGGCGACGTTCAGGTCGAAGCCGGGGCCGTTGTACTTGGCGCCGAGTTCGAGGGCGTCGTTGGTTTCCGGCTTGAACGCCAGGTCGGCGCCCGAGGCAACCCTGCCCTGGCACCCGGGCTGGGCGGCATTGACGCAGATCGCGCCATTGCCCGGCAGCGGCGGATTGGATGCCGGAGTCCCGATGACGACGGCCCTCCAAAGCGCCGACCGGTCGAGGTTGAATCCGCCCGCCTTGTAGCCGCGCGAATAGCTCGCATAGGTCAGCAGCTGCGGTGTCGGCTTGTAGCTGAGCACCACGGTTCCGGAGAACCTGTTCTCGCTTCGGCTGTCGCGGATCTGATAGCCGAGCGGCCCGACCGTCGGGTTGACGCACGGCAACGTCTGGAGCGCGGTCCCGGAGAAGGCGCCGCACAGGAAATTATTGTCGGTGAGGTTCGCGTTCAGAGTCTTCTTTTCATGCGTGTAACGGGCGCCAACGGTCAGATCGAGACCGTCCATGATCGTGAAGATATTGTGGGTGAACAGCGCCCAGTTGGTGCTCTTCTGGTTCCATAGATCGTTGATCCCGACGTTGTTCAGCGAAAGCAGCGGCGCCCCGCCCGCAAGGGCGAGATTGGTGAAGCCGCTGTTGGTCAGGCCGGCAAAGGCACCGAGTCGGGCGAATGCGGCGAGCACCGGTTTCTGCGCGGCCGGGAACAGCGGAGAGCCAAGCAGCGCCCCCGCCACGGCCGGGTTGATACAGGTCGGGTTGGCCGTGTCGACGAGCCCGGGCTGGCCCGTGAGCGCGGCGAAATTCTCTCCAACCAGGCAGTTCGAGTATTGCGAATAGTCGCTGCCGTAGGCGAGATTGTCCTTCACCCGCAGCTTTTCGTCTGCGAAATAGGCACCGACCAGCCAGTCGAGCCGGTCGCCGAACGTTTTGCCGTTCAGCCGAAGCTCCTGAGTGAAGGTCTTGAAGCGGTTCGCCGAACCGCCGTCGCTGTCGCGATAGAGGATGTCGAGCTTGTTGAAATCCGCGTCCTGGCCGCGAACATAGTCGTTGAAGCGATAGGCGGTGATCGATGTGAGGTTCGCTCCGCCGAAATCCCAGTCGAGCTCATTCGAGAGCCCCCAATCGTCGACGTTGCTGTCGTAATTGCGCCCGGGCGTGATCGACACGCGCCGCCGGAACGGATCGTCCTGAAGCATTCCGCCGAGCCCATTCTCGATCGCTGCAATGGTCGAGGGCTGGTGGACCACGCCGCTGCCGGTTGCGATCGTATCCTGCGTGGGAAGGAACGGCGCGGCGCAGCATTCCTCGCGCCGCCGGGTGTAATCGGCGACGAACCGGTCGGTGATGTTGGAGTTCGGCTGAAACAGCAGCTGGCCGCGAAGCAGCCAGCGGTTGCGATCGTTGACGTCGCGGCCGGACACGACGTCGTTCAGGAAGCCGTCGCGTTTCAGGTAAACTCCGTCGATTCGGCCGGCGAGCGTGCTCGTGATCGGACCGGTGATCGTCGCATCGGCGCGGCGCTCGTCGTAATTGCCCACGGTGATTGCGCCGTCGACTTCGGGGTCGAAGCGCGGCTGGGCGGTGATGACCGAAATCAGGCCCGCCGAAGTGTTGCGGCCGAACAGGGTTCCCTGCGGTCCGCGGAGCACCTCGATGCGCTCGACCGGCCCGAGCTCGGTGAGCCCCATGCCGACCCGCGAACGATAGACTCCATCGATGAAGACACCGACCGAGCTTTCCAGGCCCGGGTTGTCGCCCACGGTGCCAACGCCGCGGATTCTCGCGACTGCCGCTCCGCCTTCGGACGAGGTCGAGGAGACGAGCAGGGACGGCGACAGCTGGTTGAGTTGCCGGATGTCGTGCGCGCCCGACATTTCGAGATTTTGAGCGGTGACCGCGCTGACCGCCAGCGGAACGTCGGAAAGCGCCTGGTTGCGGCGAGTCGCGGTGACGACGATGTCGCCGGTATCGACCGGTTGCTGGCCGACGCCCGTCTTCTTTACCGCCCCCTGCTCGGCGGTGTTGGGCGGATTGACCTGCGCCTCTCCGGACGGGCCGGTCGGCTCCGTCGGTTGACCCGGACTGGCTTGCTGAGCGTAAAGCGGTGCAGGAACCGCGAGAATCGCCGCAGAAAGCAGCCAAACGGATTTGCGCATTTTGCCCTCCCCGGGCCCGGTGGCTGGCCCGCTGGAAGAAAGCTAATCCAGGTCAAGGATGGACGGAAGCTGCGGGCGCCCCGGACAGCAAAATCGCCTGGCGTGCTGTATTATTGCAACAGCACTACTGACTTTCGTTAAATCGTTACTTCGCCGCCACGGCGGAGCGATCCGTAAATCGGCCCGGCATGACCCGCAGGCGTCACTTGGGCGCGAGCACCATCAGCATCTGGCGGCCTTCCATGCGCGGATGCGCCTCGATCTTGGCCAGTTCGGCGGTCTGCTCCTGGACCCGGCGAAGAACCGCCATTCCGAGCTCGCCGTGCGCCATTTCGCGGCCTCGAAAGCGCATGGTCACCTTGACCTTGTCGCCCTCTTCGAGAAATTCGAACACCTTGCGCATCTTCACATCATAGTCGTGGTCGTCGATGTTCGGACGCATCTTGATCTCCTTGATCTCCTGCGTCTTCTGCTTTTTGCGCTGCTCGTTGGCTTTCTTCTGCGCCTCGTATTTGTAGCGGCCGATGTCGAGGAACTTGCAGACCGGCGGGTCGACGTTGGGAGAAACTTCGACCAGGTCGAGCCCGACGCCTTGCGCCTGCTCGATCGCTTCACGCGTATACATCACGCCCAGGTTCTCGCCGTTCTCATCGATGACCCGCACCTTCGGGCTCTGGATGAATTCATTGAAGCGAGGGCCGGAAAATTGCGGCGGCGTCTGCGGACGGCGCGGATAGGGCGGTGGTATAGTTTTCTCTCCAATTATTGGGTCGTCAATCTCGCGAAGTAGGCATTCGCGTGGAGAATGAAAAGGCTGCGCGTGACGACGGTCGGTCTTTTTTGCCGCAACCTGTGGCGGTGCCGCGTCAGGCGTTCGGGCGCAGGTCCGGCGGCACGGTTTCGGCGGCGATCGCATCCACGGCTTCGTCGAGGCTCATCGCCAGCTGCCGATCTTCGGAGCCAAGGCGGCGAAGAGCGACGGTCCCCTCCTCCGCCTCGCGCTTGCCGACCACGAGCAGTAGCGGGACCTTGGCAAGCGAGTGCTCGCGCACCTTGTAGTTGATTTTCTCGTTGCGAAGGTCGGTCTCGACCCTGATCCCGCGCGCCGCCAGCTTCGCCGCCACGTCGGCCGCATAATCGTCGGCGTCCGAAACGATCGTCGCCACCACCGCCTGGACCGGCGCCAGCCACAGCGGAAACTTGCCCGCATAATGCTCGATGAGAATGCCGATGAACCGCTCGAACGTTCCGAGGATCGCCCGGTGGAGCATCAGCGGCGAGCGTTTCTCGCCGTCGGCGGCGACATAGAATGCGCCGAGCCGCTGCGGCATCTGCGGGTCGAGCTGAAGGGTTCCGCACTGCCAGGTGCGGCCGATCGCGTCCTGCAGGTGGAACTCCAGCTTGGGCCCGTAGAAGGCGCCTTCGCCCGGAAGCACCTCATAATCGAGGCCGGTCTCCTTGAGCGCCGTCTCGAGGTCGGCCTCGGCCCGGTCCCATTCTTCGTCGGTCCCGATTCTTTGCTCCGGACGGGTCGCGAGCTTCACCTTGTAATCGCCGAATCCGAGGTCGCGGTAGACCCTGTCGAGAAGGGCGCAGAACGCCTTGGTCTCGCCGACCAGCTGCTCGTTGGTGCAGAAGATGTGTGCGTCGTCCTGGGTGAACTGACGAACGCGCATGATCCCATGGAGCGCGCCGTGCGGTTCGTTGCGGTGGCAGCAGCCGAACTCGGCGAGCCGGAGCGGAAGCTCGCGATAGCTGGTGATTCCCTGCTTGAAGACCTGGACGTGCGCCGGGCAGTTCATCGGCTTCAATGCCATCAACTCGGCGTCACCGGAGATCACCGGCTTGCCTTCCTCGGTCGAAGGGATCTCGTCGGGAACGACGAACATGTTTTCGCGGAACTTGCCCCAATGGCCCGACAGCACCCACAGCTTGGAATCGATGAGCTGCGGAGTCTTGATCTCGCGATAGCCGGCGGCGTCCAGGCGGCGCCGCATATAGGCCTCGAGCTGGCGCCAGAGCAGGTAGCCGTTGGGATGCCAGAAGATGCTCCCATGCGCCTCGGCCTGGAGGTGGAACAGGTCCATCTCCGCGCCGATCTTGCGGTGGTCGCGCTTGCCCGCCTCCTCGAGCCGCACGAGATAGGCGTCGAGCTGCTTCCTGTTGAGCCACGCCGTCCCGTAGATGCGGCTGAGCATCGGGTTCTTCGGGTCGCCGCGCCAGTAAGCGCCCGACACCCGAGTCAGCTTGAACGCCTGCGGGTCGAGCTTGCCCGTCGAGGCGAGATGCGGGCCGCGGCACAGGTCGACCCACGCGCCGTCGCCCTCGCCGGTGCGGTACATGGTGATGGTCTCGCCCTCGGGCAGCTCCATCACCCACTCGGCCTTGAACGCCTCGCCCTGCTTTTCGAAGAAGTCGCGGACCTGGTCGCGGGTCCACACCTCGCGGCACAGCGGCTTGTCGGCCGCGATGATTCGCCGCATCTCCTCCTCGATCGCGGGAAGGTCTTCTTCGGTGAAAGGCCCATGCTCCGCCGCCGGAGCGAAGTCGTAGTAGAAGCCGTCCTCCGTCGCCGGCCCGAAGGTGATCTGCGTTCCGGGGAACAGGTTCTGCACCGCCTCGGCGAGGATGTGCGCCAGATCGTGGCGGACCAGCTCGAGCGCCTCGGCCTCGTCGCGCGAAGTGACCAGGGCGAGGCTGGAATCGGCTTCGATCGGGCGGTTGAGGTCGCGAAGCTCGCCGTCGATCCTCGCGGCAAGCGCGGCCTTGGCCAGCCCGGGGCCGATCGCCGCCGCGATGTCGGCGGGAGTCGAGCCTTCCGGCACTTCCCGGACCGATCCGTCCGGAAGCGAAATCCTGAACATCTTCGTCATTGTGCCCGGCATGTAGCGATGCACTGCTGTAGCCTCAACTGCGGCGCGAGGGCCCTTGCCAAGTCTTTCCGCGGACTGCAGTTTCCATGCTGCTCGGGCGAACGGGGGAAATATGGACGCGGCAACGTCGCCGGCGGCAGTCGAACGCCGCGGAATCGAATTCACCGGCAATTGGCGTGAGTATCTGCCGATCGCCGCGACCAACGCGCTCCTGATCGTCTGCACATTGGGCGTCTATCGCTTCTGGGCCTCGGCTCGGCAGCGCCGCTACCTGTGGTCGCGAACCCATGTGATCGACGACTGCCTGGAATGGACCGGGACGGGCAAGGAAATGTTCTTGGGTTTCCTGATCGTCATCGCGGTGCTCGCGCCGTTCTTCCTGTTCATCCAGTTCCTGTTCCCGGCGCTGATCGCCCGCGGCAAGATGGAGGCGGCAAGCGGCATCCTGTTCCTGTTCTACATCGCGATCTTCTATCTCGTCGGAGTCGCCCGTTTTCGTGCGCTCCGCTATCGCCTCTCACGAAGCTGGTGGCACGGCATCCGCGGTGGAAGCAATGATCCCGGCTGGAACTACGGCGGCGAATATCTGGGCCGCCTTGTGCTGGCGGTCATGACGCTGTGGATCGTCTATCCGTGGGCCGCGACGCGGTTGTGGAACAGCCGCTGGAAGGCAATGAGCTTCGGACAGCTGGAGTTTCGAGCGAATCTCACGGCCGAAGGTCTGAAGGGTCGCTGGGCCATGGTCTATCTAGTGCCCTTGGGAATGCTTGCGGTCGTCGCAATGATCTTCGCAATCGGCGCAACGTTCGCCGTGACTTATGGCGGAGACAAAAGTCCTGGATTTGCCGCCTTCGTGATCGCGCTCTTCCTGTTGTTCTATCTCGCAATCCCGCTGATGACCCTGAACTGGTACGCCGCCTTCTACCGCAAGGCGGCGGGCGGGCTCACGCTTGGCGACCTCGAATTCGGGTTCGACGCGACCACCTGGGAGTGGCTGAAGCTGGTGCTCGGAACGCTCGGCCTTATTGTCGTCACCCTCGGTTTCGGCCTCACCTACGTCGGCTATCGCAACTGGGCGTTCATGGTCCGTCACCTGCACCTCTACGGCACCATCGACGTCGGCGACCTGGCCCAGTCGACTACCCGAGCGCCGCTCGAGGCGGAGGGCTGGGCCGACGCCTTCGACGTCGGCGCGATCTAGGCAGTGCTCCAGGGCACGCTGTACGACGGCACCAGCGCCTATCCGTACGATGTCCGGGTCGAGATCGGCGGCAATGCCATCATCCTGACGCGGGACAGCGGCTGGAGCGACCGGATCGAATCCGCGCACCTCGCGCGGCTCGACGGCGGGCCGTCGGGGCTGCGGCTCGGGCAGCGCAAGAACCCCGGCTGGAGGCTGCTGCTTCCAATCGAGGCGGCGCCGCAGGTCGAGGCGCTGCTCGGCAGGAGCGAGCGCTACGGCCGCTGGATCGACCAAGTCGGGCTCGTCCCCGCGCTGGTCATCGGAGGCGCAATCACCGCCGCGGTCGTCGCTCTCGGCTATGTCGCGCCGCACTGGATCGCGCCCCACGTGCCGATGAGCTGGGAGCGCAACGTGGGGAGCGCCATGATCGGCGACTTCGGCGATCTTCGTTGCCGCAATGCCGAGGGCCAGCGCGCCCTGGAGGCGCTGGTCGAGCGGGTCGCTCCGGGTGCCACTCGCGGACCGGATGCGATCAAGCTTGCCGCGCTCGACGTGCCGGCGTTCAACGCGGCGGCTCTGCCTGGCGGCTATATCGTCGTGTTCAAGCCGGCGATTACCGAATCGAGCCCCGACGCTCTTGCCGGCATCCTGGCGCATGAGGTCGCTCACGTTCGCCGCCGCCACGTGACCGAGGCGCTGATCCGCGAGCTTGGAATCGGCGCGCTGATCCGGCTGTTCGCCGGCGACATCGGCGCCGACGCGGAGCAGATCGTGTCGCTGAGCTACACGCGTGGAAATGAAGCGCAGGCGGATTCCGACGCGATCGCGATGCTGGCGCGAGCCGACATCTCGCCCAGGCCCACTGCCGAGCTTTTCTCGCAACTCTCAAAGGAAGCTGGCGAGAACCGCGGCTACGCGGCGGAGTTCCTGCAGAGTCATCCGCTGAGCGCAAGGCGAGCGCAGAAATTCGCCGCCGCCTTCGATCCCCGCCGAGCCTACACCCCTGCCCTCGATCGCGCCCAGGCGGACGTGCTGTTCAACATCTGCTGGAAGCGCCCTGTAAAGGAACATTGACATGAACTGCGACTCTATGTAAAGCGTGCTTGTCTAACAGGTAAGGACGCTTGACCATGGCTCATTCCCTCGCGTGGAAACGCTACAACGTTCGCGTGCTCTGGCTCAGCCTTGCATATGCGATCTTCCTTCTCGCCGCGGTTTATGCGTTCAAGCATCATCTGCTTGGCGGGCCGCTTGCTTATGTCGCCGCGGTCCTGCCAGCGTTGCCGATCGTCGGCATCTTCGCCGCGATCGGGCGCTATCTGGTCGAGGAGCCGGACGAGTATGTCCGGATGCTGATGGTCCGGCAGACGCTGTGGGCAAGCGCCATTGCGCTCAGCGTGGCAACCGTCTGGGGCTTCCTGGAGAGCTTCGAGCTCGTCGGGCACGTCGAGTTCTATTATATCGCAGTGATCTGGTTCGGCGGCCTTGGCCTCGGCGCCTGCATCAACCGGGTGACGCTCGGCGCACCGGTGCGGTGCTGAGGTGGAGAACCGCCTGAGAGTGCTTCGAGCGGAACGCGGCTGGAGCCAGGCCGACCTTGCATCAAGGCTCGAAGTCTCGCGCCAGAGCGTGAACGCGATCGAGACCGGCAAGTACGACCCGTCGCTCCCGCTCGCCTTTCGAATCGCCGAGCTCTTCGACCTTCCCATCGAGGACGTGTTCGTCTCGCCGAGCCGGCGAAGCTCGGCCGCGATCTGAGGACGAGCGAAGCCCCGCCGGGATTGCCGGCGGGGCTCCTGCGTGCCGCTTCGGGACGATCAGGCGCTCAGCTGGGCTGAGTCGTCGTCAGGATTCCGCTCTCCATGGTGAGCGTCTTAGGCATCAGCCTTAGCGTCCCGCCAGTCGGAGACGTGACGATCACCAAGCGGATGTTGCCACTGGTATCGGTCACCACCTGGCTGACCGTGCCGAGCGTTGTGCCGGTGCTGCTGCGCACGGTGACGCCCGTGGTCAGCCCCGGAAGAGCCGTCGCTGCAACTGCGCCGGCCGCGAGAACGCTGTGCGCGCTCGCACGGGCGATTCCGGTGGTCGACGCATGCATGGGGCCCTGGCTGACGGCAAGCGCGGTGTTGATGCCGCCGTTGATTCCGTTGAGCCGCGCGGTGGTCGTCAACGTGCCGTTGACGAGGCTGAGCTTGCCGGCGGGAATCGCAAACATCCGGCCGTTCGTGCCCTGGACCAGGACGACGCTGACCCTGCCATTGGTGGACGTGCGGATCTGCTGGACGGTGCCGACCGTCGTTCCGTTCGACGTCAACGTCATTCCGGTGGTCAGGCCGCTGAGCGAGCCCGACTGGACCGTGGTCGTCGTCTTCGTCCCCGGGAACATTCGGTCGGTGGCTGCCGAGTTCGTCCGAATGGTCGTGCCGGTCGTGCTATTCAGAGCGCTGTTCGCGCTGGCGTTCGCGATTCCTGTCGGCGAGGCATTCGCCGAGCCCATGCTGTTCATTCGCGCGTCGAGCGCCGCTCCCGCTGGTCCGCCGGCCGGACCCGAAAGCGCGCCGGCTCCGCCACCTGCGTTGCTGCCCGCAGCGCCGCTACCGCCCGCCGGACCGTGGCCGCCGCCCGGCACCGCAAGGAGCGGAGCCGAAGCCAGGGCGGTCGAGGCCATTGCAGCCATCAACATCTTGTTGAACATGATAAATCCTCCGTCTGGGCTTGCTTTATTCAGCCCCTGTCGGCCAACGCCGAAGTCGACCGCTCGCTCCAACAGCTGAAAGGCTGGGTTCATGTTCGAGCGGTGCAACGTGCAGGCGTCGCGCCGCTCTGCCCGCGAACCGTCGCCCGATCGGTTCGAAATCGCGCCATTTTCGCGCGAGTCGTCGTCCCGGCCTCAGCTTCGTGCTATCGGCGGTTCCGGGAGAGTCGGCCATGCGTGCAATCCGCCTTATTCTTCTCCTCGTCGTGCTCGGATGGAGCGCCGCCGCCAGCGCTTCGGTCGAGATTGCCTTTTATTCGAAGGACATGGCGTCCAGCTTCCCGCATGCCTACGTGCGCCTCACGGGGACCGACGATTCGACCGGCAAGCCGATCGACGTCAATTACGGCTTTACTCCGGTGAGCCTCGGTCCGGGCGTCCTGTTCGGATCCGTTCGCGGGATGGTCGAGTCCGCCAGTCCCGAATATATCGCCCGAAGCGACCGGCATTTCGCGCTGAAGCTGACCGACGAGCAATATCGCCAGGTGGTCGCAATCGTCGACCGGTGGCGAAACGCGCCCCAGCCGTCTTACCGGCTCAGCGGGCGCAATTGCATCGATTTCGTCGCCGAAATCGCCCAGGCCCTTGGTCTCGCCGCGCCGGTCATCCCCAGGCTGATGAAGAAGCCGAGAAGCTATCTCGACGCAATCACGCAGTTGAATTCAGCGCTGATCGCTGGTTGGGACTCGCGTCTGGCGGCAAGCCGGGCTGCACCTGCCGCCGCACTGCCGGCGCGCAACACGGCGACGACGCATTGATCAGGCGGCTTCGGCCGCGGTTCTCACCGTCAGCTGCATCTCGGCATTCAGCAGTTTCGAGACCGGGCAATTCGCTTTCGCATCGTCGGCGAGCTGCCGCAGCTTCTCGTCATCGATTCCGCGTACCTTGGCAGTCAGCTCAAGGTCGGATCGGCCGATCCGGAACCCTTCGCCTTCCTTATCGAGCTCGACCCGCGCCTTGGTCTCGAGCGTCGCGTCGGTGATGCCTTCCTTGGCCAAAGCGAAGGCCAGGGCCATGGTGAAGCAGCCGGCGTGGGCGGCCGCGATCAACTCTTCGGGATTGGTCCCCTTCTCGTCGCCGAACCGAGTCCCGAAGCCGTAGGGACTTGCGTCGAGCACGCCCGACTGGGTGGTCAGCCGTCCCTTCCCCTCTTTGCCCGTGCCATCGTAGCGCGCACTTGCCGTTCTCGTGATCATGATTCCGCCTCCTCCAGCTGGACCCTGAACCGGTGGCGGCGGCTGCCGTTCCAATTAAATGTCTGTCCTACGCCCCCGCTGGCGCGTTAACGGCCACGCCGTGCCTGCAGCCAGCCTTTCCACGGAGGTCAACGGGACCCGCCTCGCCTATCGGCTTCGCGAGGGCGGCTCGCCGACGCTGATGTTCCTGCCCGGCTATGCGTCCGACATGGAGGGCACGAAGTCGCTCGCGCTCGACGCCTTCGCCCAGGCTCGCGGGCTAACGATGCTCCGATTCGATTATTCCGGCACCGGTTCCTCCGACGGTGAATTCGAGGAGGGATCGCTCGGCGGATGGCTCAACGAGGCGCTTCACCTGTTCGACACTCTGACGCAGGGGCCGGTCATTCTCGTCGGCTCGTCGATGGGTGGATGGATCGCGCTTCTGATGGCGAAGCACCGGCCCGAGCGGATCGCCGCTCTGGTCGGGATCGCCGCGGCGCCCGACTTCACCGACTGGGGCTACAGCGACAGCGAAAAAAGGGTGCTTCGCGACACCGGCCGGCTGGAACGGCCGAACGCATATGCGCCCGAGCCCGAGGTGACCACCTTCCGCTTCTGGGAATCGGGCGAGGCCCTGCGGCTCCTCCACCAGCCGATCCCGGTCGATTGCCCGATCCGGCTGGTGCACGGCGACGCCGATCCGGACGTTCCGGTAAGCGTCGCGGTCAAGGCGATGCAGCAGCTTCGTTCAGCCGATGTCCAGTTGCTTGTCCTAAAGGGCGCAGGCCACCGCCTGTCGGCTCGCCACGAGATCGAGGCGATCCTTCGCACCGTGGCTGGACTGTTGGAGAAACCCGCTTGATCCTGGCCGTTGCCGCAGCCCTTGCCGCCACCCAGCCCGCGCCGTGCCCCGAGGTGGTCACAGCCGACGCCTTCATCTGCCGTGCCATCCACGCCACCGCCGATTCCAAACCGGATATCGCCGCGCAGGCGTTCGAGCAGGCGGCCCAGGCGCTGGATTCGTCCAACCCGCAGGTTGCGCGCCTCTATGCTGCTGCCGGCAACAGCTGGATCTCGGCCGGACAGCCGGGGAAAGCCGCGATCGACCTCGATCGAGCCCTCGCCGGACCCGGACTGGAGGCGGAACAACGCGGCGAAGTCCTGCTCGACCGTGCCCGGGCAGCGGAGGCGCAGAACGACCTGGCGACCGCCAGAGCGAAAGTGACGGAGGCCACCCAAACCATTTCCGACGACCCGTTCCTGTGGTTTTTCTCGGCGGCGCTGGCAATCCGCGAGAATGATGCGGCGACCGCCAGTTCGAGCATCGGCCGGGCGCTCTCCCTCGCGCCCGCCGATCCGTCGATCCTGTTCGAGGCGGGCCATGTCGCCGAGCTCAGGGGCGATACGGTCGGCGCCCGCGATTATTGGACCCGGACGATCGCTCGCGATCCCGACGGCGAAGCGGGCAGGCAGGCGCGCGAAGCGCTCAAGCTGCTGCCGGTCCCGCTGACGGTGCACGGCGTTCCCAAAGCGCCTAAATAGTCTCGAATGCGCTATCTCCACACCATGATCCGGGTATCGGATCCGGACGCGACGATCCGCTTCTTCGAGCTGCTCGGCCTCGAGGAACGGCGGCGGATCGAGAATGAGGCAGGGCGCTTCACGCTCATCTTCCTTGGGTGTCCCGGCGATGACGCCGAGGTCGAGCTGACGCACAATTGGGGAGAAAGCGGCTATTCCGGCGGCCGCAATTTCGGCCACCTCGCCTATCGGGTGGACGATATCTACGACACCTGCCGGCGGCTGATGGAGGCCGGAGTGACGATCAATCGCCCGCCGCGCGACGGCCGAATGGCCTTCGTTCGGACGCCCGACGCCATCTCGATCGAGCTGCTCCAGGAAGGCGAGGCGCTTGCGCCCGCGCAGCCGTGGCTGTCGATGCCGAACACCGGCGAGTGGTGATGCTCGAGATCGTCCCCGTCCCGGCCTTCTCCGACAATTATCTGTGGCTGGTCCACGACGATGAGAGCGGCGAGACGGCGGTCGTCGATCCGGGCGATGCCGCGCCCGTGCTTGCCGAGGCGGAGCGGCGCGGCTGGCGAATCGACCAAGTCTGGAACACGCACTGGCACCCCGACCACACCGGCGGCAACCTTTCGATCAAGGGCGAGACCGGCGCGACCGTCTCCGGGCCGGCGAGCGAGACTATCCCCGGCCGCGACATCGCCCTTGAGGAAGGCGGCACCATCCGCCTTGGCAGTCATGTCGGCCGAGTGATTGCAGTGCCCGGGCATACGCTCGGCCATATCGCGCTGATCTTCGACGAGGACGAACTCGCGTTCGTCGGCGACACTTTGTTCGCAATGGGTTGCGGCCGCCTGTTCGAAGGCACGCCGCAGCAGATGTTCCAGTCGCTGGCCCGGCTCGCGGCGCTTCCGGACGAAACCCGCCTTTATTGCGCCCACGAATATACGCTTTCCAACGGCCGCTTCGCCGCCCATGCCGAGCCCGGCAATGCCGACATTGCGGACCGTCTGGCTGCTGTCGAGCAGCTGCGCTCCCGCGGCAAAATTACGGTGCCGACGACAGTCGCCGCGGAACGCGCTACCAATCCCTTCGTTCGCGCAAGGGACTGGCACGAGTTCGCCCGTCTGCGTACCCACAAAGACAGCTTCCGTTCATGACTCGAAGCGTCTTTTCGAACCGGGGCTGACAGGTGCAACGAAGGAGGTCTGCAATGCGCAGCGTCGTTCCTTTGATCCTCATGTCTGCGGTCCTCGCAGGCTGTGCCGCTCCCTCGCCCCGCGAGACCGCAATGGCCCAAGCCAAAAGCCAGGCGAAGCTCAATCAGCTCCTGGCGGGCAAGGTGCCGGGGCGTCCGCAGGCGTGCCTGGCCAGCTATCGGGCCAACGACATGATCGTCATCGACGATTACACGATTGCGTTCCGCGACGGGACCAACCGGGTCTGGATCAACAAGCCGCCGGGCGGCTGCAACCTGCTGAGCGCAGGCCCCTACGCGCTGGTCACCAGGAATGTAGGCGGAATGGGCCTGTGCCGGGGCGACATCGGCAGGGTCGTCGACACGCTCAGCCACACCACCGTCGGAAGCTGCGTGATGAGCGACTTCGTCCCCTACATGACGCCGCGCCGCTGATATCGCTTGCCGCTCTGCGGCGCAGCCCGCATATTCTTCTGACCTTTGGGGGAGGGTTGGATGAGAAAAATCGTGGCTGCCTGCGGCGTTGCTTTGACTCTGGCCGCTGCCAGCACTCCGGCCGGCCCGCCGCACAGCCCCGAAGCTCAGGCGAAGCTCGACAAGCTCCTCAATGGGCGCGTTGCCGGTGAGCAGAGGGCCTGCATTCCGGTCGACAGCACGAAGAGCGCAATCGCGATCGACGAATCCACCATCGTGTTTCGAGATGGGCCGCGGATCTGGCTGAACAATCTGCGGGCCGGCAACGGCTGCTCGATGATCGGCCATCCTTATGCGATGGAAACCGAGAGCCATGTGCGCCAGGTCTGCAGCGGGACGACGATCAACGTGCTCGATCTTTCCGAAGCCGGCGGCGGCGCCGCGGTCGGCGCCTGCGTCCTTGGCGACTTCGTGCTCTACTCCAAGCCGTAGAAGTGGCCTCCAGCTAGCGGCGGTAGAGTGCCTCCAGCCGGTCGCCGTAGATTGTGTTGATGACGTGGCGGCGGATCTTCATCGACGGAGTCAGCTGTTCGTTGTCGACGCTGAACGGCGCGTCGGCGACGATGAACCGCCGCACCTTCTCGATCACGGAAAGGTCGGCGTTGACCCGGTCGACGGCCTGCGAAAGGAGCTCCTGCATGTCGGGGCCGTCGGCGATCTCCCGGTCCGGAACCAGGAGTGCGACGAGGTGGGGCTTGCGGTCGCCATAGACCATCGCCTGCGCAATCTCCGGCTGGAGCGTGAGCATTCCCTCGACCCGCTGCGGGGCAATGTTGTCGCCCCTGTCGTTGACGAGGATGTCCTTCTTGCGGTCGGTGATGACAATCCGGCCCTTGTCGTCGAAATGGCCGATGTCGCCGGTGGCGAGCCAGTCGTCCTTCAGCACCCGCGCAGTCTCTTCCGGGTTGCGCCAATAGCCGTGCATGACGAGCTCGCCGCGAACCATGATCTCGCCGTCCTCGGCGATCTTGACCTCGGTGTTCTTGAGCGGTGGGCCGACGCTTTCGAGGCGAATCCCGGCGCTCGGCCGGTTGCAGCTGATCACCGGCCCGGCCTCGGTCTGGCCATAGCCCTGGAGGAAGGTGATCCCGAGCGACTGGAAGAAGATTCCGATGTCGGGATTGAGCGGAGCACCGCCCGACACCCACGCCTTCACGCGGCCGCCAACCTTTTTCCGAAGCTTGCGCCGGACGGTCAGCTCGAGAAGCCGGTCCATCGGCAGGTCCCATGGCTTGAGCCTGCCGGCATTCCTGGACTGGCCTATACGGAGCGCTCGCCCGAACAGATAGCGCGACAGCCCGCCGCTCCCCTCCAGAGTCTTGAGGATTCGCGCGCGAAGCATCTCGAACAGGCGCGGCACCACGATCATGATCGTCGGCCGCGTTTCCTCGATGTTCGAAGCGAGCTTTTCCAGGCTTTCGGCATAATAAATTTGCGCCCCGAGCCCGATCGGGAACAGCTGCCCGCCGGTATGCTCGAGCGCATGGCTCGCGGGCAGGAACGAGAGGAACACCTCGTCGCCCCAGCCGAAATCACTCGAAATGATGTCGGTCGCGCCGGCGATATTGTGAAGCAGCGACCCGTGGTGCTGCATCACCCCGCGCGGCGCGCCCCCGGTGCCGCTCGTGTAGATGATGCAGGCGAGATCCTCCCGCTTCGTCTCAGCGGCGCGGCTTTCGACCGCTGCGGAATCGCCCTCACCTGAAACGAGCTTCGACCAGCTGTGGCATTTGATCCACTCGGGCGACTGGCCGACCCGGATCTGCTCCATTCCGATGACATGATGGCAGTCCGCCGACGTGAGCACCGCGGGGACGAGAGTCCTGGCGAGCTTCTGGTTCGAGACGATCACCGCCTTGGCGCCGGAGTTGCCGAGGACGTGCGCGTGGTCGCGAGTGGTGTTGGTCGCATAGGTCGGGACCGTCACGCATCCTGCCGCCATGATGGCGAGGTCGGAGATCAGCCATTCCGGCCGGTTTTCGCTGACAAGACAAACGCGGTCGCCCGGCTCAAGGCCGATGCTGCGCAGGGCCGTGGCCAAAGCGATCACCTGCCGCCGGGCCTCGGCCCAGCTCGTCGAGCGCCACTCGCCTTCGCGCTTCGCCCACAGGAACGGCGCGTCGCGCCTGGCGGCGGCGCGGAGCAGGAACATCTGGACGAGATTGTCGAAATGTTCGAGCTGGCGGCCCTGCTTCATTGCGCGACGGCCGCCCCTTCGCTGCGCGGATCGGCGGCGCCTGCCCAGCGGCCGTTCACCTGCTCGATCGCATTGGCCTTGAATGTACCGGGCGGAAGCATTTCGACTGTGTGGCCCATCGCCCGAAGCTTCGGCACCATGGCTTCGAGGAAGGTCCCGCTCTCGACGTACACCGTGTCGCCCGGCGCATAGAGCATCGGCAGAGCGAGCGCCTGCTGGGCGGTCAGGTGGAAGTCGATCACCCCGACAATCGCCTTGACGACCTGCGCGGGAATGGTCGAGCCTCCGGCGGCTCCGACAGCCAGGCGGACCTTGCCGTCGGGACCATAAACGATGGTCGGGCTCATCGAGCTTCGCGGTCGCTTACCGCTCTCGACCCGGTTCGCAACGGGGCAGCCGTCCTTCACCGGCTCGAAGCTGAAATCGGTCAGCTCGTTGTTGAGATAATAGCCGTTGACCATCAGCCCCGAACCGAAGCTGCTTTCGATGGTCGATGTCTCGGAAACGACGTCGCCCCACTTGTCGGCCACGACGAAATGCGACGTTCCGCGCTCGGGCTGCGCCGATGGAACACAAACCGGCGGAGCGCCGGGCGGAGTGCCGGCTTCGGCATGCGCCATCGCCTTGTCAGCCGAGATCAGCGCGGAGCGGCTGGCGAGATAGGCTGGGTCAGCCATTCCGGCGATCGGGACCTGAACGAAATCGCTGTCGCCGACATATTTGTCGCGGTCGGCGTAAGCGAGCCGTTCCGATTCCGCGATCAGGTGCCAGGCCACTGGCGAACGCGGGCCGAGCTTCGAGAGATCGAATGGCTCGAGCTGCTTCAAGGCCATCAAGACGGTGATCCCGCCGGACGAGGACGGCCCCATCCCGCAGATCCGGTAAGCGCGATAGGTGCCGCAGACCGGCGGCTTCTGCTTCGGATCATAGGTGGAGACGTCGCCGAGAGTCATCTTCGACGGATTGTGCCCGGCGGTGTCGACGGCGTTGACGATCGCCTGCGCATTGGGGCCCACGTAGAAGCTGTCCGGTCCCTGCCTTGCGATGCGTTCGAGAAAATCGGCGAAAGCGGGGTTCTTCACGATCGCGCCGACCGGCTTCGCGGTTCCGTCGGCATTATAGAATAGCGCCCTCGCTTCGGCGGAAAGAGCGCCGGTCGCCCGGTAATGATCGAGCGAATTGTGCAGCCTTGGCGTGATCCTGAAACCCTTGCGAGCGAGCCGGATCGCGGGCTGGAATAGTGTGGCCCAGGGAAGCTTGCCGTGCTCGCGGTGCGCCAGCGCGATCATCCGCAAATTGCCCGGAACGCCGACGCTCTTGCCGCCCGGCTGCGCTTGGCTGAACGGCATCGGCTGCCCCTCAACCAGCCACCAGTCGGGCCTCGCCGCGGCCGGAGCGGTCTCGCGGCCGTCATAGGTGACCGGCGGACCGCCGCGGTTCGAATAGACGAGGTAGCCACCGCCGCCGATCCCCGAGCTCTGCGGCTCGACGACGTTCAAGGTGACGAGAGTCGCGATTGCAGCGTCGACGGCATTACCGCCGGCGCGAAGCATTTCCGCCCCGGCCTCGGCCGCGCGCGGGTCGGCGGCGCTGACCATTCCTCCCTGTGAGACAGCAGGAGCGGGTTCGGCAAAAGCGGGAAGGGCGGAGCTGCCGGCAAGCAGGAACGCGGCGGCAACGGACAGGAACGGGTGGAGCATGGGCGCGAAGGGCTACTCGGTCCCCACCGCCTCGGCAATGCTGGAAAATCCGGCCTCGGAAAGCTTGTGCGCAAGGCCTTCTGCGATGCGCCGAGCGACGTGCGGGCCGTGGTACACCATCGCCGAGTAAAGCTGGACCAGCGAGGCACCGGCGCGGATTCGCTCCCACGCATCATCGGCATTGGCAATTCCCCCGCAGCCGATCAGCGGCAGAGCGCCGCCGCTCGCCTTGCGGAACAGCCGCAGCGTGTCGAGCGCAATCGGCTTGAGCGGCGCTCCCGAAAGGCCGCCCTGCTCCCCGCCCCATTGCGAGTTGAGCGGGGGCCGCGACACGGTCGTGTTGGAGACGATGATCGCGTCCATGCCCTGGTCGAGCGCCGCTCGAACGATGCGGTCAGGGTCGCCCTTCTCCAGGTCCGGAGCGATTTTCAGAAAAACCGGCGGGCCGTGTTTCTGCCGAACCCCGGCGACGGCCGAGAGCAAAGTGTCGAGCGCGCCGTGGTTCTGGAGCGCCCGAAGCCCGGGCGTATTGGGTGAGCTGATATTGACCGTGAGGTAATCGGCGACCGCGCTCATCGCCTTCACCCCGGCGACATAATCGCCAACCAGATCCGGGCTGTCCTTGTTGGCGCCGATATTGACTCCGACGGGGCCGCCAGCGCGGCTGCAGGTCTTCAGCCGCATGAACGCGCTCGCCTGTCCGCGATTGTTGAATCCCATGCGGTTGATGATGGCCCGATCCTCGGTTAGCCGAAACAGCCTTGGCTTCGGGTTCCCGGACTGCGGCCGCGGAGTCAGAGTCCCGACCTCGACGAAGCCGAAACCGAGCGTGAGCATTTCCGCGGGGACTTCTCCATCCTTGTCGAACCCAGCGGCGAGGCCGACGGGGGACGGGAATTCAAGGCCGGCGAGAGTCGTTCGAAGCGGCGTGGGAAGGTGCGCTGAATGCAGCGGCAACCACTTCAACGCGGCGATCGTCGCCCGATGCGCGGTTTCGGCATCGAGCGCGAACACGAACGGACGGAGAAATCGATAGAGCCGCATTGGCACTAACTTAGCTTAATATTGGATATCAGCGAAGCGGCCAATCAGCCGTTAACGGAATTCCTTCTGCGCTTCCTGGAACCAGCCGCGCTGCGCCGTTCCGAGCTCGCTCTGCTGGGGTTTTGGCCGAAATTCGGGCTGCGAGCCGGGCCAGGCGACGACGGCGAACAGGATGATGAGGATCGCCAGCACCAGCATCGTCGCAACGAACGGCAGCGTGCTGAGCATCAGGCGCGGAGCTTCGGGCTCGGTGCGAACGGCAATGTGCCGGCGGCGTCTCGCCGTCTCTCGCCGGGCGAGCGCCTGGACGTAAGTATCGATGCGGGTCCAGCGGCGTTCATTCGCGGCTGCCAGGTCCGGCTTGTCCATCGCATTGCAATTGCGCCCGACAGCGCGGCTTCGCAATCTCCTTGTGACGAAACTCCGCTCAGTGGAGGCATCCGCAGGCCGTCCGGATCGCCGTTCAGGCGCCTTCAATCGTCTCATTGTTATTGGTTCCAATCTGCCTATCTTGGCGTTTGAGCCATGAAGGATGGCTCGAGAACCGCTGGAACGAGAGACGGATGAACGAGAAAAAGCCGACCAATCCCTGGGTGAAGAGCCTCCTGATCTGGGTCGCAATCCTTTTCGGGCTGGTCCTGTTCGTGCAGATGATCGGCGGCAGCACGCGAAGCGCAGCCGGCGAGCAGATCGCTTATTCGGAATTCGTCCGTCAGGTGAATGACGGCACCGTCCGCTCGGTGACGATGACGACCACGTCGGACCGCAACAGCCTGATCACCGGCCGTCTGACCGACGGCGGCGTTTTCCGCACCACTGCGCCCGCCGATGCATCGGTCTCGTCCATGCTCATCGACAAAGGCGTCGACGTCCAGGTGAAGGCCGACGAGGGCTCGAGCATCTGGCTTCTGATGCTCTACAATTCGCTTCCGCTGCTCCTGATCATCGGGATCAGTTTCTTCGTGATGCGCCAGATGCAGAAGAACTCCGGCTCCGGAGCCATGGGCTTCGGCAAGAGCCGCGCCCGGATGCTGACCGAAAAGCAGGGCCGCGTGACCTTCGCCGACGTCGCCGGGATCGACGAGGCCCGCGAAGAGCTCCAGGAAATCGTCGAATATCTGAAGGATCCGGGCAAGTTCGCCCGTCTCGGCGGCAAGATCCCCAAGGGCGCGCTGCTTGTCGGCTCGCCCGGCACCGGCAAGACCCTTCTCGCCCGCGCGATCGCCGGCGAAGCGGGAGTGCCCTTCTTCACCATCTCCGGCTCCGACTTCGTCGAGATGTTCGTCGGCGTCGGCGCCAGCCGAGTCCGCGACATGTTCGACCAGGCCAAAAAGAGCGCTCCGTGCATCGTCTTCATCGACGAGATCGACGCCGTCGGCCGCCATCGCGGCGCCGGCCTCGGCAACGGCAACGACGAACGCGAGCAGACGCTGAACCAGCTGCTGGTCGAGATGGACGGCTTCGAGGCGAACGAAGGAATCATCATCATCGCCGCCACCAACCGTCCCGACGTGCTCGATCCGGCGCTTCTTCGCCCTGGCCGCTTCGACCGGCAGGTGGTCGTCCCCAGGCCCGATATCGACGGCCGCGAAGCGATCCTGAACGTTCACATGAAGAAGGTGCCGCTTGCGCCCGACGTCGATCCCCGGGTCATCGCCCGCGGCACCCCCGGATTTTCCGGCGCCGATCTTGCCAACCTGGTCAACGAAGCGGCGCTGCTGGCCGCCCGCAAGGGCAAGCGCCTCGTCGCTGCGCATGAATTCGAGGAAGCCAAGGACAAGGTGATGATGGGCACCGAGCGCAAGTCCATGGTCATGACCGAGGACGAGAAAAGGATGACCGCCTATCACGAGGCCGGCCATGCGATCGTCGCTCTCCACGAAGAGGCGTCGGACCCGATCCACAAGGCGACCATCATCCCGCGCGGCCGCGCCCTGGGAATGGTGATGCGCCTGCCGGAGCGCGACAATTACAGCTATCACCGCGACAAGATGTACGCGAACCTCGCCGTTTCGATGGGCGGGCGAGTCGCCGAGGAGCTGATCTTCGGTTACGAGAAGGTGTCGTCCGGCGCCTCCTCCGACATCCAGTATGCCACGGGCCTCGCTCGCGACATGGTGACCCGCTGGGGCCTCTCCGACGCGCTTGGCCCGCTTCAATATGCGGAGCCGGACGAGGAAGTGTTCCTCGGCTATTCCGTCAACCGCACCCGGCAGATGTCCAACGAGACGGCGCAGCTGATCGACAAGGAAATCCGTAGGCTGGTCGACGATGCCTATGCCAAGGCGAAAACCTGCCTCACCGATTACCGCGACCAGCTCGAGACGCTGGCCCAGGCGCTTCTCGAATATGAGACCCTGTCGGGAGACGAGATCAAGACTCTGATGGAAGGTGGCTCGATCGACCGCAGCGGTCCGACCGGAGCCGCGATCCCGGCCGGGGGTTCGTCGATCCCGAAGGCGAAGCGGCCCAAGCCGGGAGCGATCGGCGGACCGGCCGCCGCGGGGGCCTAGTCGAACGCGCCGATCGCGACCAGCAGGCTGCCGAACAGGCTGATCGCAATGAAAGCGAAGATGGTGAGGAGGCCGGTGCGCCAGAGCGCTCCGCGTTTGCCGACGCCGTAAGTGCCGCGAAGCTGCCGGTACATGTGGAACGGCGGCACGAAGAAGGCGAGGCTCGCGAGACCGTCCGAGACGAGTCCAACCACCGCCGATGCCGACAGCAGCAGCATCATGAAACAGAGCGAATAAGTGACGAAGACGGTGTGGTCGTACAGCCGGAAGCGGCGGCTGAACGGGAACAGCAGCCACACGAACGGCACCGAGATCGGGATCAGTGCCCAGCTGAATTTATAGGCGTTGGTCTTGATCTTGTAGAAGAGAAGCTCCGGGTTCTTTGCGGCTTCGCCGAGGTTGTCATTGAACCCGCCGAGCCAGTCGCTCTGAATCTTGAACGTGCTTGGGTCGATCTTCCCGTCCTTGACCGCCTGAAGAGCGACCATCTCGCTTTTCAGATCTCCAATCTTCCCGTCGAGCCTGGCCGCCTCCGCTCCGCTTGCGGCCGCTCTCTCTGCTTGCAGGACCGACAATTTGGTCGCGTCTTTCGATAGGTCTTTTGCGGCATCGGCCGACGCTTTGGCCGAGGCGTGCATCGTGCTGCTCGTCAGGCCCACCACCGCAAAGGTGATGAAGACGCAGAACAGGAACAAGGCGATGGGCGAGACGAAACGCGCGCGCTGCCCGTCGATATAGCGGCGCGTCAGTTCCCCGGGCTTCCACGCGAGGAGCGGCAAAGTGTGCCAGATCTTGCCCTCGAAATGGAAGACGCCGTGGACGAGGTCGTGCCAGAAGGCCGTCAGCGTGCGGTGGACGTGCGCCCTCTGGCCGCAATGATAGCAATAGTCGCCGACGAGCGTGGTTGCGCAGTTGAGGCAATTGCGCTCGCGCGCGTGCCCCTCGGCGGCTTCGCCCGCCTTCGGCTCGACGGCGCGGCCGATCATGGCTCCCGTAAGTGCGTCACCGACGGCTTCAAGATCCGGCATCGTTCCCCCGCTCGTTGCCACGACATTATGCGGACAGACCGCCGCGTGCTAGCCGTCCCGGAATGAAGCGCATCGGGCTTCTCGGCGGATCGTTCAACCCTGCCCACGAGGGGCACCGGCAATTGAGCCTGGCGGCAATCGACGAACTCGGACTCGACGAACTGTGGTGGCTGGTAACGCCCGGCAATCCGCTCAAGGCCGCGGCCGCCGACATGGCGCCTTACGAGGCGCGGCTGGCATCGGCCGAGGAATGGGCCGCCGGCACCTCGATCGGGGTGAGCGACTTCGAGCGGACCGCCGGGACCCGTTACACCATCGATACGTTAAGGGCGCTGATTCGGGATTTCCCCGACGACAGGTTCATCTGGCTGATGGGCGCCGACACCGTTGCAGAATTCGATCGCTGGAAAGATTGGCGCGAAATTGCGCAACTCCTTCCAATTGCGGTACTTCCCCGTCCCGGCTATGATGAGGCCGCCCGCGCGGCGCGCGCGATGGGCTGGCTTTCGCGGTTCGTCCGACCGCAAAGCCAGGCGAAACACTGGACGGAGTGGAGTCCACCGGCGCTGTTGTTCCTGAGCCTGCCGACCAACCCTGCCTCCGCCACCGCCTTGCGCGCGCTCGATCCCAACTGGCATCGCCAAAGACGCTTCCGGAAACTGGGTCCGGTCGCCGGCGGCGCTGCATCCGATTAAGGAGACGCCTTGCCCGACCGACCAGCCGATACCGCCGTCAACGGCCATGAGCCGATCGACGTCGACAAGCTCCACCAACTCGTCCTCAAATCGCTCGACGACGACCAGGCCGTTGAAATCACGACGATTCCTCTGGTGGGCAAGTCCAGTATCGCCGACCATATGGTGGTCGCTTCCGGGCGCTCGACCAGGCAGGTCGCGGCGATGGCGACCAAGCTTGCTGAAAAAATCAAACAGGAATTTGGAAAATCTGTTAGAATCGAGGGGTTGCCGGCGGCGGACTGGGTGCTAATCGATGCCGACGACGTCATCGTGCACCTGTTCCGCCCCGAAGTAAGAAGTTTTTACAATTTGGAGCGAATGTGGGCATTCGGCGATGAGAGGGTGACTGCAACAGCTCAGGGTGGGTGAGCGATGCGACTTCTGACTGGGTTTCTGTTCTGTCTCTTTGCGTTGATCGCGCAGCCGGCCGCGGCGGCGGAAGGCTCGCTATATCATTCGGTCCAGCAACAGCTGGCGATGCTGGTCACGTCGAAAACGGCCGACGTCGGCATTGCTGCAATCGACCTCAACACCGGCGAATCCGTCAGCGTTCGCGGCAATCGCCATTATCCGATGGCCAGCACGGTCAAGGTCGCGGTCGCGGCCACCTATCTCTCTTATGTCGAAAAGGGCGACCGTTCGCTGGACGACACGATCAGCGGAGTCTCCGCGGCGGCGCTGATGAAGCGGATGCTGGTTCACAGCGACAACCACGCCACCGACCTCCTCATCCGCAACCTCGGCGGTCCCGACACGGTCCAGAAGTGGCTCGACTGGCACAAGGTCGACGGGCTTCGAATCGACCGGACGATCGCACAGCTTTTGAGCGACAAGCGCGACCTGTACGATTCGCGCGATTCCGCGACTCCGATGGCCTTCGCCACCTTCCTCGAGCGGCTCGACAAGGGCGAACTGCTGAAGCCATGGACCAAGAATTATCTGCTCGACCTCATGGCCCAGTGCATGACCGGCAGGAACCGCATGAAGTCGCTGCTTCCCGACGGGACTCTGGTGCAGCACAAGACCGGAACGCTCAACGGCCTCACCGACGACGTCGGTTTCATCACCCTGCCGAACGGTCACCGGATCGCCGTAGCCATCTTCGCGCGCGGCGGATCGAACCGCCCCAATGCGATCGCCGAGGCCGCCAGGACGATCTACGACGGTTTCCTGGAAGTCGTCGGCTGGCCGTACAACGCCGCCACCGCGATCGGCGGGCGGTAAGCTGCTCCTTCACATCGTCGCTCGAGGAAAGATCGGCCGTTCTCCTGAATCCGAGCTTGTCGAACGGTATCTGAAACGAATCTCCTGGCCGACGAAGCTGACGGAGTTGCCGGAGTCCGGCCGAGCGCCTCCGCCTCCCCCGCCGTCGAGCGTCGCCGTCCTCCTCGACGAGCGCGGCGCCGCATTGTCATCGCTTGAGCTTGCTCGAAAGCTCGAGGACTGGCGCGATGGTGGCAAGCGCGAGGCGCGCTTCTCGATCGGTGGCGCCGACGGCCACGACGACGGCGAACGGTCGAAGGCGGACCTTCTGCTGTCGTTCGGACCTGCGACCTGGCCGCACCTTCTGGTCCGCGCCATGCTCGCCGAGCAGTTGTTCCGGGCGACGTCGATCCTTGCCAATCATCCCTATCATCGCGAAGGCTGAAACGATGCTTCGCGCCGCCACCGCTTTGCTTCTGCTCGCGGGATCTGCGGCGGTCGCAGCGAGCGCGCCGGTTCCGCCGGAGCAGGTTCCGGTCGATGTCCAGCTCCGGCAGGCGCGAAACGAGGCGGCGGTCGCGCTCGCCGAGCAGCAACGGTTGGAGAAAGCGGCTGCCGAGGCGCGCGACGCGGTGACCCGGCTGCGCGCCCGGCAGCTCGCCGCGGCCCAGGCAATCGAGGCGGCCGAGGCACAGATCAGCGCCGCAGACGCCGAAGCCCTTCTCGTCGAGGGCCAACTGGTCGCTCAGCGGCAGCGCCTGGCGGCGCAGCAGGCGCCGGTGAGCTCGTTGCTGGCGGGGCTGGTGCTTGCGGCTCGGCGCCCGCCTTTGCTCCTGCTGGTCGATTCCGGTTCGGCGGAGGATCTCGTGAAGCTCCGGCTGCTCGTGTCGGCGACGGCGCCGGTCATCCGCGCGAGGACGGCGGCCTTATCGGCCGATCTCCGGCGCCAGACGGCCCTCGAGCAGCAGGCGGTCGCCGCCCGGGACCAGATGGCAGGCAGCCGCGCGCAGCTCGACAGGCGGCGCGAAGCGCTCGCCGCTCTCGAGCCGAGCGCAATCGCGTTGGCGCGGACACGCGGGTCGACGGCCCTCGGGGCTGGAGACATCGCCCTTGCCAGCGAGGAACGCTTTGCCGCGGTTCAGCAAAATGCCGGATCAGCGGTCGCTTCGAGGCAGCTCGCCAACGCGCTCGCCCAACTCGGCCCCGCGCCCGTTCCAGCGCCGAGTCCGGCAGCGCCGCCGCCGTTCGCATACGAACTCCCCGCCCAAGCGGCGGTCACCGATGGAATGGGGGAGGTGAGCGCGAACGGGGTGCGCTCTCGCGGAATCACGCTCGCGACGCGGCGGGGAACCGCGCTGGTCGTGCCTGCGAGCGGCACGATCCTTTTTGCAGGCCCGTTCCACGATTATGACGGGCTCGTCATCATCGACCACGGCGGCGGGTGGAAATCGGTCGTCGTCAACGCCGGATCGAAACTCCGCAAGGGGATGGCCGTCCGGATCGGCGACCCGCTCGGGGTCGCTCTGGGGCCGGTCGAAGTGCGGCTCCAGCACGGCGGCGAGTCCGTCTCTCCGGCTCTCATCGCAGGTTCATCTCAGGTGCTGTCAAATATCTCAAAAGGCGGCTAATCTCGTGTCCGACGCGACCCTAAGGCATTCATCATGAAGACTATTCACAAACTCCTCCCTCCGCTGGCCCTGGTCGGAGCGCTTGCGCTCGTCCCGGTGACGACAAGCTCGCTGGCCGCTGCCGACGTGGCCAATTACCAGGAGCTCGAGAAATTCATGAGCGTCTACGAGCGGGTGAAGGCGAATTACGTCGACCCGGTGGACGACAAGACCCTTATCAAGGGCGCCATCGACGGAATGCTCGCCGCTCTCGACCCGCACTCCTCCTACATGGAGGGAAGCGACTTCGAGACCCTGAAGACGACGACGGACGGCAATTACGGCGGCCTTGGACTCACGGTGACGGTCGAGGACGGGGCGGTGAAGGTGATCGCTCCGACCGAGGACACGCCTGCCTGGCGGGCCGGGATCAAGTCCGGCGACTACATCACCCATATCGACGGCCAACTGGTCTATGGCGGATCGCTCGATGAAGCGGTCGACAAGATGCGCGGCATGCCTGGAAGCTCGATCAAGCTCACCATCGTCCGCCCTGGCCGCGACAAGCCGTTCGACGTCACCCTGGTTCGCGAGCGGATCCAGCTCAAGCCGGTGAAGTGGGAGATCAAGGACGGCGTCGCCATCCTCGACATCAACACCTTCTCGGGCAATTCCGCCGAGGAGACGAAGGCGGCGCTGACCGCGATCGACAAGGCGACCGGAGGCCATCCGCTCGGCTACATCCTCGACCTTCGCTCCAATCCCGGCGGCCTTCTCGACCAGGCCGTCGACATCAGCGACGATTTCCTCAACCGCGGCGAGATCGTCTCCCAGCGCGGGCGCGAGAAGACGGACATCGAGCGTTACTATGCGAAGCCCGGCGACATGACCCATGGCCTGCCGGTGATCGTCCTCGTCGATGCCGGCACGGCGTCGGCGGCCGAGATCGTCGCCGGAGCGCTCCAGGACCAGCGCCGCGCGCTGGTGATGGGCGAGACCAGCTTCGGCAAGGGCAGCGTCCAGACCGTCGTCCAGACCGGTCCGGAGAGCGCTCTGAGGCTGACGACGGCGCGCTACTACACCCCGTCGGGCCGCTCGGTTCAGGCCGGGGGGATCCGCCCCGACATCTCGGTGCCGCAGCTGTCGGACCCCGATTACAAGGACCGGCCGGTTGTCCGCGAGGCCGACCTTCGCCGCCACCTGCTTGCCCAGGCCAAGGCGACCGACGAACTTCTGGAAGAAGACGACACCGCCAAGGACCCGCGTTTCAGCGCGACCGCCGAGGAGCTGAAGAAGGAGGGCATCAAGGACTTCCAGCTCTATTACGCGCTCAACACGCTCAAGCGCCTCGGTTCGCCCGCCGCGGTGGCGTCGGCGGGCGACAAGTCCCACTCGAAGCGCTAGGGCGGCCAGGGCATGGCTGAAGCGACGCTCGGACCTTCGCGTGGAGCAGCCCCGCTGAGCCAAACCGAGGCGGGTCGCCTGATCGCGCTCCTGCTTCCGATCGCGCTTCTCGGCGGAGCCTATGGCTTCCAGTATTTCGGCGGTCTCTACCCGTGCGAAATGTGCTGGTGGCAGCGCTATCCGCACGCCGCGGCGATCCTGCTCGCGGCGCTCGCTTTCACCGCTCCGGCAGCATCGCGACGTTCGCGCCTGCTCACGCTCCTGGCCGCGGCGGCAATCGCGATTTCCGGCCTCATCGGCGTCTATCACGCCGGCGTGGAGCTCAAGATCTTCCCGGGCTTCACCACCTGTACTTCGACCGCCAAGGCGGCCAGCACGCAGGAGCTGCTCAAGCAATTGATGGCAGTGCCGCTCATTCGCTGCGACCAGGTGCAATGGTCGCTGTTCGGGATTTCCCTGGCTGGCTGGAACGCAATCATGTCCCTGGGCGGAGCTGCGATCGTCGCGTGGCTGACTCTGTCGGGCAGGCCCGCGCGATGAGCGGCCCGTGGCGCCCGGGCCAGAAACGAGCCGACAGCGCGTCGATGCTTCGGGTCGACCAGGCCGGCGAATATGGCGCCACTCGAATCTACTCCGGCCAGCTGGCGGTGCTGCCTGCGAATTGCCCGGCCGCCAAGCTCGTCTCGCGAATGGCGATGCAGGAGCAGCGGCATCTCAACCGCTTCGATTTTCTGATGACAGAGCGGCGCGTGCGGCCGACGGTGCTCCAGCCGCTGTGGGACCTCGCCGGCTTCGCGCTTGGCGCCGGAACCGCGCTGATCGGCGAGGAAGCGGCAATGGCCTGCACCGACGCAATCGAGACCGAGATCGATCGCCATTACAAGCGGCAGCTCGACTCCCTCGGAAGCAGCGATCCCGAGCTGTCGGCCGATATCGCCGAGTTCCGCGAGGAGGAGATCGAGCATCGCGACATCGCCCGCGCGGCCGGAGCGGAGCGCGCTCCCGGCTATCCGCTATTGACCGGAGCGATCCGCGCGGCATGTCGTGTCGCAATCGGGTTGTCCGAGCGATTCTAGGGGAACGCCCCGGCTCCCCGGCCGCTGTTGCCGTGAAAGGTTCTTGACCATGAACAGGATTCTGATCTCGCTCGCGGCCGCTGCGGCGACTGGCGGCGGCCTGGCCGCGACTGGCGTCCCTGCCCACGCGCAGGACAGCAGCGGCAACGTCAAAATCGCGGAGATCATCGTCTACGGCAACGACCCGTGCCCGCGTTCGACCGAGGACGAGGTCGTCGTTTGCGCACGCAAGCCGGAGACGGAGCGCTACCGGATTCCCGAGCGCTACCGCGACAGCGGCCCGCTTCAGAGCCGCCAGAGCTGGTCTCAGCGAGCGAAAAGCTTCGAATATGTCGGCCGCACCGGAATCCAGAGCTGCTCGGCCGTCGGACCGGCCGGTTACACCGGCTGCCTCCAGAATATGATCGACCGGGCCAAGGCCGAGGCGCGCGAAGCGAACAAGCAGGCCGCTCCGCCGCCCGAGAACACTCCCGGCTGACAATAAGGGGTCAGGCGACTTCGCGTCCCGGATAGCGGTCGCGAATCCGCTTGTTGAAGAAGACGCCCTTGGCGAAGGCGCTGCGCATTGCCTCGGCCTCGTCGAGCGGAACGCCCGAATAGACGTAGCGCCGGCCGCTGACGAACTCGACGGTCAGCTGGCGCGTGGCGGGCGAATAGTCGAAGCTTCGGATCACCGACGACGGCATGGCCGCCAAACGCTCGTGCGCCGATTTCGGCTGCGTGGCGCCTAGCGAACGCGCCTGCCCGGCGCCGGCGTGAATCGCCAGTGGCTCCCGCCCGAGCACAAGACGCCGCGAAGCGTTGTCTTGCTCCCTGCTGCCAGCAGCGCCACGACCCGGTCGAGCTCACGCCCGCGCAGCGGATTGGCGGGGCCTTCGCTGGCGAAAGCCGCGACCGCGCGCCGGACGATGCGCCTGCGAATCTCCAGCGGCGCGAGCGGCTGATAGACGATCGCGGCATCGGAGCGCTCGACCTGCCGTTCCCATTCCAGGTCCGTCGCCCAGTGGAGCGCGGCATCGGCGCTTGCGAGATTGGCGGCGCTTCGGGCAATCGCGCCGGAATCGATCCATCCGGCTTGGGCCAGCGCATGACGGATACGAACGCGCTCGAATTGTTCGTCCCGGTTGCTCGGGTCGTCGATCGGAGCGAGCCCGGCCGCGCTGCAGATCTGCGCCAGCTCCGAACGCCGCCAGGCCAGCAGCGGACGGACCAGGCGAAGGGGCATGTCGGCTCCGGGAACGGGAGCGACGGCACGCATCCCCGCCAGTCCGCGGGCGCCCGCTCCGCGATTCAGGCGCATCAGCAGCGTTTCGGCCTGGTCGTCGAGATGATGGGCGGTGGCGATCGCCGCGAGGCCGCGCTCGCCGGCCCAATCGGCCAGCAGGCGATAGCGCTCGATCCTAGCCCGCTCCTGGATCGCAGTTTGCGGCTTGCGATTCCAGTGGACGGTCAGGGTCGAATGAGTGACGCCAAGCTTCTTGCAGAGGCGCTCGGCCATCTCCGCTTCCGAACGCGATTGGGCTCGCAAGGCGTGATCGACCGTAGCGGCCTCGACCTCGCCCGGCCGGGCGGCCGAAGCCAGCAGAAGGAGCGCGAGGCTGTCCGGCCCGCCGGAAACGGCAATTCCGATCCGGGCCCCGGCTGGAACGAGCCGGTCAAGATCGGCAGAAAAACGGCCGACCAGCGCCGGATCAGGAGCAATTGGCGTCGATCTTGCCCTTGGTGACGAGCGCCTTGAGATCGGGGCGGACGGACGAGCCGTACATATCTTCGAGCTCGGAATAGGCCTTGCAGGCCTGCCCCGGCTGCTTGAGCTGCATCAGCGCCTGGCCGAGATAATAGAGGCTGTCGGGTGCCCGCTCGCCCTTGGGGTCCTTGCGGTAATTGGCGAGCAGCGCCTCCGCCGCAGGGCGGGGCTCGCCCTTGTCGAGCAGCGCGCGACCGATGAGGTTGCGGGCGAAGCTCACTCGGCGATGGCCCGGAAAGCCCGAGACAAAGGCGCGCAAGGCTGTGATCGCCTGGTCGTATTTGCCGTCGCGCCACAGGCGAAAGCCTTGGGAATAGGCTTCTTCGCCGGGGTCGGCCGTGGCGGCATCGGTAGAATCCGACGCCTTGGACGGCGTTTCAGGAGTTGAAGCGGACGCCGCCTGCATAGTGCCCGAATCCGGTTTCGGCTGTGCCGAGGCGCCGTCAGCGGCCTCGCCGGACTGAGGCTGGACCGCCGGCCGCGATTCAAGCGCCGTCAGGCGGCTGTTCACGTCATTGCGAAGAGACGTGATCTGCGATTCGAGCTCGCTCGCCCGGTGGCCGTTGACCTCGCCCTGGTTGATCAATTGCTGGAGCTGCGCCTCGACGCCGTTGAGGCGCTGTTCCAGCCGCAGCGCGGTCGCCTGGCTCGCGGCCACCTGTTGTTCGAGAATCGCGACCCGTTGTTCCGGGCTCGGCGGACGCTGCGCCAGCGCCGGAGTTACGGCCACGGCGACAAGGGCCGCCGCCGGAAGAGCGAAGCGCAAATGCGCGGTCATGAAATTCCCCACCACCTTCAACCAATTGAACCATTTTGCAGGGCGCCAGCTTACGCCCGCATGAATTTATTGCGCCAGCGAATTTTGAGTTGGCGGCCGGGCGGGCGCTGGCTGCGCGGCCGGCTGCTGCGGGGCCCGCATCAGGTCGGCGGGACGAAGGCTGACATGGTCGACGACCTGGCCCGCTGGACCGACAGGCGGAGCGACGGACTGGCCGACATTGATCCGAAGCGCTTCCGGAGCGCCGGCCCGGAGAGTCGGCGCGGTCGCGGTCTGTGGAACCTGGTAGGTCTGCCCCGGCTGGAGCATGCCTTCGAACAGCGTCTTCCCCTGGTCGCTGACCCGGATCCAGGCCGCCGCGGTGGCGGTGATCACGACCGGTCCTTGCGCGACCCCCGGCTGTTGCGCGGGTGGCGGAGTTATTGGCGCGCCTACCGGCGCCTGCTGCGGAGCCGGGGCCGCTTGCTTCGCGGTTGAAACGGGCTGCTCGCTGACCGAACGGTTGCGGATCCAGGCGAAAGCCAGGACGATAACGAGGATCGCCACGACCGCCGACGCCACCAGCCAGCGCGGCATGCTTCGAGCGGGATCGGCCGGCTCGAAATGTTCGACGGTCGAAGTATCGGCTCGACTGCCGCCCATTTCGGCACGAAGCTGCTCGCCGATCTCGGCGCGATCGAGGCCGACGGCATTCGCGTAATTTTTCGCGAAGCCGATCGAGTAAGTGGGGGCAGGAAGCCGGTCCCAGTCGCCGGTTTCCAGGCTTTCGAGGTGACGAAGCGGGATTCGCGTCTCGGACGCGATATTCTCGAGGCTGAGGCCTTTCGCCTCGCGGGCGGCACGGAGCCGCTGGCCGGCGGAAACAAACTCAGTCGCTTCAGTCTCTTCGTCCATTCCTCACCCTTTTCCGCCTCGGGGGCGTGTTGTCGAAGGCGCCCGGCAGACTGTCAACATCCCATCAACCCACGGCGACGTGATGCCGCCGCGCCCAGTCCGACAGCGCCTTTCGAAGATCGTGCGGCGGCTTTGCCAGCCATTGGTCCATGCGCGCCCTGATCGCGGCAGAATCGACTGATCGGATCATCGCCTTGATCGGCCCAACAGCGGCCGGAGTGATCGAGAAATTCTCGGCGCCGAGTCCGACCAGGGCCATGCATTCGAGCGGGCGGCCGCTCATCTCTCCGCAAATCCGCACCGGCTTGTTGGCTGCCCTGGCGGCGTCGAGAACGCGCTTGAGGAACCGCAGGATCGACGGGCTCAGCCAATCGTAACGCTCGGCAAGGCGCGGGTCGCCGCGGTCGGCCGCGAACAGGAACTGGGTGAGATCGTTGGTTCCGATCGACAGGAAGTCGATACGCGGAAGCAACAGGTCCAGCTGCTCGGCGAGCGACGGCACCTCCAGCATCGCGCCGAACTCGATCCGCGACGGAACCGGGCGGCCAGCCTGTTCCGCCCATTGCACCTGGGCCTCGAACAGGGTCCGCGCCTGCTCATATTCCCACGGCTCGGAAATCATCGGGAACATGACTCGAAGCGATCGGCCGGCCGCTGCCTGGATGAGCGCCCGGGCCTGCGCCTTCATCAGGGTCGAACGGTCGAGAGAGAGCCTGAGCGCCCGCCAGCCCATCGACGGGTTCTCCGCTTCCTCGGCGCCGTTGGTGAGATAGGGCAGCGCCTTGTCGCCGCCGATGTCCAGCGTCCGGAACACGACCGGCTTCTCGCCCGCCGCCTCGAGCACTCGCCTGTAGAGCCGAAGCTGGCTCTCGCGCCCTGGAAGCGTCGCCGAAACGAGGAACTGGAACTCGGTCCGGAACAGGCCGATGCCATCGGCGCCGGTCAGCTCCAGCGATGCCGCGTCCTCCGCCAGCCCGGCATTCATCATCACGCTGATCGCGAGGCCGTCGGTGGTCTGGGCCGGAAGAGCGCGAATGGCGTCATATTGCGCCCGCCGTTTCTTGCTGAGCGCCATCCGCTGCTCGAAGCCGGTCAGCAGCGCCTTCGACGGGCGAATGATGACGCTGCCGTTATCGCCGTCGACGAGAACCACGTCGCCCTCCTCGACGATGTGGCGAACGTCGGGGAGCCGGCCGACGACCGGCACACCCATCGCGCGGGCGACGATGACCATGTGCGAAGTGAGCGAACCCTCCTCGAGGACCACGCCCTTGAGCCGCCGCCGGTCATATTCGAGCAGCTCGGCGGGGCCGAGATTGCGCGCCACCAGCACCGTATCCCGCGTCAGGCCGGTCTGGGCGGCAGTCCCCATCCGGCCCGAGACGATCCTCAGCAGCCGATTCGACAAATCCTCGAGGTCGTGCATCCGCTCGGCAAGCAGCGGGTCGTCGATCTCGCGCATCCGCGCCCGAGTGCGCTGCTGCACCCGCTCGATCGCCGCCTCGGCGGTGAGCCCGGAATCGATGGCTTCGTTGATTCGCCGCGACCAGCCTTCGTCGTAAGCGAACATCCGGTAGGTCTCGAGGATCTCCTCATGCTCGCCGGCGCCGCCGAACTCGGCCTCTCGAGTCATCGCGTCGATCTGCTCGCGCATCTTTCGGAAGGCGCCATAGACGCGGTCGCGCTCCGCCTCGACATCGTCGGCGACAGTGTGCTCAACGATCACTCGTGGCTCGTGGAAGACGGCCTGCCCCTTGGCCATTCCGGCCACCAGCTTGAGCCCCATCAGCCGCAGCGGCCCGCCGCTGCGCAATCGCCCGCGCCGGGCGCCGTCGACTAGGCGAGCGCCAGCGATCAGCTCCGAAAGGACCATCGCGACCGTCTGCAGCGCCTCGATCTCGACGTCGGCGTAGCGGCGCGGCTCGGAATGCTGGACGGCAAGAACCCCGATCGGGGTTTCGCGATAGACGATCGGCACTCCCGCGAAGCTGTGGAACCGCTCTTCGCCGGTTTCCGGCCGGTAGACGAACTCGTGATGCCCCGCCGCCTCGGCGAGGTTCAGGATCCGCCCCTCGGCCGCGATCGTTCCGACCAGGCCCTCGCCGGGCTTGAGCCTGGTGACGTGGACCGCTTCCTTGCGCAGGCCATGGGTCGCGAACAGCTCGAGCTTGTTGTCGCGCAGCAGATAGATGGAGCAGACCTCGCTCTGCATCTTTTCGGCCACCAGGTCGACGACCTTGTCGAGCTTCGACTGGGCCGAGCCGCGCGCGGCCATGGTTTCGTGAAGACCGGTCAGGATCTCGCGAGCGGAGGCGGCGGCGGTCATCGGCATCAGGCGTCAGCGCTAACAGATGCGCGGCGTCAGTACCACGCGCGACGCGTGCATTTGCGCACCGGCCACACTTCTCGTTACGGTACTGGCGATTCCTTGGAGAACATGTCGGATGCCGATGAAAAAGACCGCTCTTCGCCTGCTTGCATTGCCGCTCATTGCGGCGGCTTCGGTGTCGCAGGCGGCAAGCGTCGATCCCAGCCTGTTCCAGGAACTGCAATGGCGTTCGGTCGGCCCCTTTCGCGGCGGCCGGGTTCTAGCCGTTGCCGGGTCGCCCATCGATGCCAAGACCTTCTACTTCGGCGCGGTGAATGGCGGCGTCTGGCGGACGGACGACGCTGGGCGCACATGGGCGCCGATATTCGATTCCGTGAACGTCGGCTCCATCGGTGCGATCGCGGTCGCGCCGTCGAACCCGAAGATCCTCTACGTCGGCACCGGCGAAGCCGACATGCGGTCCGACATTTCCCAGGGTATCGGCATGTTCCGTTCCGGCGACGGCGGCGCGACCTGGGCCTCGATCGGCCTTTCCGACAGCCAGCAGATCGGCAAAATCCTCGTCGATCCGCGCAATCCGAATGTCCTGCTGGTCGCCGCGCTCGGCCATCCCTACGGCTGCAATGACGAACGCGGCGTGTTCCGTTCGATCGACGGCGGCCGGCACTGGACGAAAACGCTCTTCAGGGATTCGAACACCGGCGCAATCGACCTGAGTTTCGAGCCCGGCAATCCCAACGTCGTCTACGCCGCTCTGTGGCAAACCCGGCGGCCGCCGTGGAACACGTATCCGCCGTCGAGCGGACCCGGCAGCGGCCTTTACAAGTCCGTCGATGGAGGCCGCAGCTGGACACATCTGACGCGCCGCGGCCTGCCGGCCAATCCGGCCCGCATTGGCCTTGCGACGAGCCCCGCGAGCCCGCACCGGGTCTACGCGCTGATCGATAGTGCCGCGGAAGGCCAGGGCGGACTCTACCGCTCGGACAATTCTGGCGCGACCTGGCGCAAGGTGACGGTCGACAAGAGGATATGGAGCCGCGGCTGGTACTTCGGCGGGATTACCGCCAATCCAAAGAATGCCGACCAGCTATGGGTAAGCAATACGATCATCCTCAGGTCGGACGACGGCGGCGCGCACTTCATTCCGACCAAGGGCGATCCGACCGGCGATGATTTCCACAGCTTGTGGATCGACCCGAAGAATCCCGACCGCCGAATTGCGGGCGTCGACCAGGGAGCATTGGTCACGCTCAACGGCGGGAAGACGTGGAGCAGCTGGTACAACCAGCCGACCGGCCAATTCTATCACGTCTCGACCGACAATCGGTTTCCGTACCGAATTTACGGCTCTCAGCAGGATTCCGGAGCGGCCGCGGTCGCAAGCCGAAGCGACAATCTGTTCGACGGGATCAGCATGAATGAGTTCCACGAGGTCACCGCGGGCGGCGAAGCCGACGAAATCGCGCCCGACCCGGACAATCCCGACATCGTCTACGGCGGCCGGGTCGACCGGCTCGACCTGAAGTCCGGCCAGACGCGGAGCGTCGATCCGACGCTCGCCTTTCCCGGCGAATATCGCGGCGAGTGGACTCTTCCGCTGACCTTCGGGAAGCGCGATCATGCGCTCTATTTCGGCAATCAGCGCCTGTTCCGGACGCGCGATGGCGGCAAGACCTGGGCTCCGATCAGCCCCGACCTCACCCGCGCCGAGCTCCGCGTTCCGCCGACGCTCGACCAGCCGACGATCGACGACACCGCGACCAAGGGCCCGCGGCGCGGCGTCATTTACGACATCGGCACCTCGCCAGTCCGAGACGGGCTGATCTGGATCGGCACCGACGACGGGCTCATCTGGCGCACCGACGACGATGGTGGCCATTGGGCGAACGTTACTCCGCCAACCCTCCAGCCCTGGTCCAAGGTCGGGATCATCGAGGCTTCGCACTTCAATCCGAACACGGCCTATGCCGCGATCGACCGCCACCGGCTCGACGACCAGCGGCCCTATATCCTGCGCACTCACGACGGCGGCCGGAGCTGGACGAGCATCGTCAATGGCCTGCCTGCAACCGGCGGGCCCAATTCGGTGAATGTCGTGCGAGAAGACCCGACCCGGCCCGGCCTGCTCTATGCCGGGACCGAGCGCGGGCTGTTCGTGTCATTCGATGACGGCGACAATTGGCAGCCGCTCCAGCGGGGCCTTCCGACGACCTCGGTCCGCGATATCACCATCCATGGCGCCGACCTGGTGATCGCGACTCACGGGCGCGGTTTCTATGTGCTCGACGATATCATGCCGCTTCGAGCGCTTGCCGCCAATGCCGCGGCAGGCACCCGCCTCTATCCCGAAGCGGCCGCTTACCGGATCAACGAGCCGAGGTTCACCGGCACGCCAAAGCCGAAGGACGAGCCGCTGTCGGCCAATCCTCCGCTCGGCGCCATTATCGACTATGCGCTTCCCGCGACGGCGTCCGGGCCGGTGCAGATTGCGATCTACGATCAATCCGGAGCGTTGGTGAATCGCTTCTCAAGCAGTGATCCGGTCAAGCCGATCGACCTGTCGAAGCTGCCGGTGGCTCCGGAATGGGTGGTGCAGCAGCGGCCGCCGCTCGCGACTCCGGGGCACCACCGGTTCGTCTGGGACCTGCATTATGCCAAGCCAAGCGGCCTCAAGGACGAGGACACGCCGGCGGGCGTCTGGGCACCGCCCGGCATCTACACGGTCGAGTTGACGGCCGAAGGCCAGACTTTGCGCCAGCCGCTGACGGCGCTCGCCGACCCGCGAGTGCAGGTGAGTGAGGCCGATTTCGATGCCGAGTTCCGGCTCGCCAAGCAGATCGAGCAGGCGCGAGTCCGCACCCGCCAGATGATCGAGCAGGCCGCCGATTTGAAGACGGCGCTCGCCAAGACGAGCGGCAAGGATGCGCGGATGGCGGAGCTCAACGGGCTCGTGGGCGAAGGTGCGCCGATCGGCGGAGCGAGCGCGCCGACGACCCTGACCAGCCTGTCGGAATGGCTCAACACGCTCGCCCAGGCGGTCGATGGAGCGGACGGCGCGCCGACGCCCGACAATGTGGAAGGATTTGCGCAGATTTCCGGAGCACTCGGAACGATGGAGCAGCGCTGGAACGCCTATGCGGCGGCGGTCCGGAACCAGGTCCGGCCAGCCAGCTGATGCTGTCGCTCTAGCCCCGGCTCTCCAGCGCCGCTGCCGCCTCGTCCACCAGCTCCTGGATGATCGCCGCGACCGGCTCCTCGCGGGTGACCATTCCGACAGACTGGCCGGCCATGACCGAGCCGCTCTCGACATCGCCGTCGATCACCGCGCGCCGAAGCGCGCCTGCCCAATAATGCTCGATCTGGAGCTGGGCCTCGGCCATTTCAATCGACTGCTTGTCGAGCAGGTCGGCGACTTCGCGCTGCTTGGCGGCGAACTTCTCCATCTCTCGATTCTTGAGCGCCCGGACGGGGATGACCGGAAGGCGCGGATCGATCTGCACCGACAGGACCGCGTCGCGCGCCGAAGCGCGGATGAACGCTTTCTTGAAAGCGGGATGGGCGATGCTCTCGTTGGCGCAGACGAAGCGGGTTCCGAGCTGCACTCCGACCGCGCCCATTTCCAGATAGGCCGCCATCGCCTCGCCGCGCCCGATCCCGCCGGCGATGAAGATCGGGACATCACGGCAGACGTGCGGCAGGATCTCCTGCGCTAGCACCGAGGTCGAGACCGGGCCGATGTGACCGCCCGCCTCCATGCCCTCGATCACCAGCGCATCGACATTCGAGCGCATTAGCTTTTTCGCGAGGCTTAGCGCCGGCGCAAAAGCCATCAGCTTCGCCCCGCTCGCCTTGACCTTGTCGATCGCCCACCCGGGCGGAAGCCCGCCGGCGAGGACGACATGGCCAACATCGTGCCTGACGCAGACGTCGATCAGATCGCCGAGCTGCGGATGCATGGTGATGAGATTGACTCCGAAGCGCTTGTCAGTGCGTGCCTTCGTCTCCGCGATTTCGGTGTCGAGAAGGTCGGGCGACATGGCCCCGCAGGCGATGACCCCGAAGCCGCCGGCGTTGGAGATGGCCGAGACGAGATTGCGCTCGGAAACCCAGCTCATGGCGCCGCCCATGATCGCCCATTCGCAGCCGAGGAACTCCGTTCCCCTGTGCATCAGCTCCTTGAGGAGCGCGTGGCCTGCACTGGGGTGAACCGCTCGGGGGTCGGCGATCAGGCCTTCGCCGCTCATGCCGCTTTCTCCGAATCGAGGCCGAAAGCGGTGTGGAGGACACGCACGGCCAGTTGCAGGTCGTTTTCTGCCACCAGCGCGCTGACCTTGATCTCCGATGTCGAGATGGCGAGCAGGTTGATTTGCCGCTCGGCAAGCGTTTCGAACATCTTGGCCGCGAGCTGCGGGTTGGATCGGATTCCGACACCGACGATGCTGACCTTCGCGACCGAATCGTCGGTGAGCAGATCGCCGTAACCGATCGCGCTCTTGTGGCTTTCGATCACCGATTGCGCCTGGGCGAGGCTCGGGCGGGGGACGGTGAAGGTGAGGTCGCTCGCACGGCTGCCCTGCGTTGCCGCGTGGACCACCATGTCGAAGCCGATTCCGGCCTCCGCCAGCGGGCCCAGCACCGCCGCGACTGTTCCCGGCTCGTCGGCGATGCCGGTGAGCGTGATCCGCGCCTCGTTGCGGTCGGCGGCGATGCCCGCGATCTCGTTTCTCTCCATGTCCGCTCCTGAAAGCTCCGCAACCACGCGGGTGCCGGGCACGTCCTCGAACGCCGAAAGCACGCGAAGCGGCAGCTTCTCGCGCATCGCAAGCCCGACCGAGCGCGGCTGAAGCACTTTCGCGCCGACGCCCGCAAGCTCGAGCATCTCCTCGAAGGTGATGGCGTCAAGCTTGCGCGCCCTGGGAACGATCCGCGGGTCGGTCGTGTAGACTCCGTCGACGTCGGTGTAGATGTCGCAGCGGTCGGCCTTCAGGCCCGCAGCGATGGCGACCGCGCTGGTGTCGGATCCGCCGCGGCCGAGGGTCGCCAGCCGACCATCGCCCGACACGCCCTGGAAGCCGGGGATCACCGCGACTGTCCCGCCGCTGAGGGCCTCGTCCAAGAGCGCGCTCTCGACGTTCTCGACCCGCGCGTTTCCATGCACTCCGGAGGCCTTGACCAGCTGCCAGCCCATGAAGCTGCGCGCCTTCACCCCCATGGTTTGCAGAGTCATCGCAAGAAGCCCCGCAGTGACCTGTTCGCCGGAGGCGACGACGACATCATATTCCTTGGCATCGTGGAGCGCCGCGGCCTCGCGACACAACTGCACCAGCCGATCGGTTTCGCCAGCCATGGCCGAGACGACGACCAGCACCTCGTTGCCCGCCTCGGCCTCGCGCCGGACCCGTCCGGCGACGTTCCGGATGCGCTCGATCCCGGCCATCGACGTGCCGCCGAACTTCATCACGATGCGGGGCTTCGGGCGGGGCATGGTTCGCGCGGTTTAGACGCTGCGGTCGGCCGTGCAACCGTCCAGCCAATCGGGAATCGAATCGGCCGCGATCAGCGCCTCGACATCGACTCTCGGCCTGACCACGGCCCAACGGTCCCCCTGAACCAGCACTTCGGGAGTCAGCGGCCGCGAATTGTAGGTGCTCGACATGGTCGCGGCGTAGGCGCCCGCGGTTCGGAAAACGACGAGGTCGCCCGGCCCGACTCGATCCATCCTGCGCGCGGTCGCGAAGGTATCGCCGGTTTCGCAGACGGGACCGACGACGTTCGCCGTCCACTTGCGGCCGCTCGGCCGGGCGGAGTCGATCTTGTGCCAGGCGTCGTACAGAGCCGGGCGCATCAGGTCGTTCATCGCGGCGTCGACGATAACGAACGGATGCTCCGGCCCCGGCTTGATGCGGACGACCCGCGACAGGAGCACGCCCGCATTGCCGACGATCAGCCGCCCCGGCTCGAACAGCAGCCGGACCTGCCAGTTGCGGGTGATTCGCCGCACCATCGCGCCATAGTCCTCCGGGCTCGGCGGCGGCGGCAGGTCGGGGTCGTAGGGCACTCCGACACCGCCGCCGAGATCGGCCGTCCGAATATCGTGCCCGTCCGAGCGCAGCGCTCGGATGACCTCGCCGATCTTCGAAAAGGCCCGCTCGAATGGCTCGAGGCTCGACAGCTGGCTCCCGATATGGACGGCGACGCCCTGCAGCTTGAGGCCCGGAAGGCGGGCGGCGCGGGCGTGGAAATCGCGAACGTCTGCGATCGGGATCCCGAACTTGTTCTCCGCTGCGCCCGTCGTGATCTTCGCATGGCCGCCGCCGCCGACGTTCGGATTGACCCGAAACGCCGCCGGGGCGCTCGCTCCCATCGACAAGGCAGTTGCCGAGAGCGTTTCCGCCTCTTCGAACGATTCGACGTTGAACTGGAAAAGGCCGCCGCGAAGCGCGAGCGCCATTTCCGCCTCGGTCTTCCCCACACCGGAAAAGACGACGCGATCCGGCGCCACTCCGGCCGCGATCGCCCGGCGATATTCGCCTCCCGAAACGATATCGGCGCCGAGGCCCGCGGCAGCCAGCGTTGCAACCACCGCCGCATTAGAATTGGCTTTGACGGCATAAGCGATCAGCGGATCGGCCAATGGCTCGAGCGCGCGTCGAAAGCGCTCGACCTGGCGGCACATGGCCGCTGTCGAATAGACATAGACCGGAGTTCCGACGGCATCCGCGATCCCGGCAAGCGGGACCTGCTCGCAATGCAGCGATCCGTTCTCGATCTGGAACTGATCCACGGCGACTCAACGCATGGAGCGCTTTCCCTTTGCAATCATAAGAGGCAAGGGAGCGCCATGGTCGAGAGCGGCAGCATCGTCCCGGAAGAAATCGCGCAGTTCGCCAGCCACGCCGGCGACTGGTGGGACCCCGACGGCTCCGAGGCGATGCTTCACAAGCTCAACCCGGTGAGGCTCGCCTATTTGCGGGACCAGGTCGACCAGCATTGGTCGCTCGACGAACATTCCTTGAAGCCGCTTGCGGGCAAGAGCGCGCTCGACGTCGGCTGCGGCGCCGGGCTTCTGGCGGAGCCGCTGGCGAGGCTCGGTGCCGAGGTGACGGCGATCGACGCCGCCCCCGGCCTCATTGCGGCAGCGAAGCTCCACGCCCACGGCCAGGGCCTGGACATCGATTATCGAGTCGCCCCCGTCGAGGAGGTGGGCGGCCAGTTCGACCTCGTCACCTCGATGGAGGTGATCGAGCATGTCGCCGATCCGGAGATGTTCGTTCGGGCGCTTGCGGCGCGGCTCGGTCCCGGCGGGCTCATGGTGCTGTCGACGCCGAACAAGACCCCCTTGTCGCGGCTGTTGATGGTCGGCATCGCAGAGGCAACCGGCGCGATCCCGAAAGGAACGCACGATTTCGACAAGTTCATCGCGCCCGACACGCTGAAGGCGATGCTCGGCAAGGCAGGTCTCCAATGCATCGATGTCGAAGGGATCGGCTGGTCGCCCACTCGCGGACTGCATCTTAGCGAGGACATGCGGCTGAATTATCTCGTCGCCGCCGTGCACGCTTGAAGACATAATCTTAACGCTGAGGCGCGACACTTGCGCCCATGATTCCGATGCGCACGAGCACGGTGTTCAAGAGCCGGTGGATGGCCCTGATCTGGGCCGCCGGGATCATCTGGCTCGCGCTCGACGTCGCCGGCGGGGGGAAGTCCGCGGCAAGTGCCTCTAACAATCAGGCGAGCAGCGCGAGCGGCCCCGTCGACTCCGACGGCCAGCCAGTCAGCAACGACGACGTCAAAAACGCCGCTGAAGCGCTCGGACTATAGAGCAGGGCAGCTCAGCTAGAGCTGTCGTCCTGTTCCGTCTCGAAAATCGACTCGAGCGCATCGGCGCGCGCCGACAGTCTCACCGTATCGCCTTCGATATCGGCGACGAGACCCTTGGGGATGAAATGGTGGTGGCCTTCGTGGCTGCCCATTCCGGAGCTGGTGCTGGTCCGGGTCAGCTTGATCCGGTCGCCTTCGATTCCGTCGACCTTGCCGACCGGCGCGCCTTCGGCGTCGATCACCTGCATATGCTCGCGGATGTCATCAAAGCGGCTCATCTTGAAATCTCCTTAAACCGTTGAGCTTCGACTCGGCGGCCTTGGGATTGGCGGTCAGCTCCACCTTGACGATGTGCCAGCGCCGCTGCTCGGCCGTTGAACCTGGGACGTCGTTGACACGCCGGAGCGTCACCGGCCCCGTCATAACATAAGGTGTCCCGTCTTTCTTGTTTCCCGAGAGCGTCAGCTGGACGGTGCTGTAGATTGATCCGGCGGCGCCCTCGGTGCGCCCGATCGTGCCGACCGCCGAGTCGATGGTCTTGTAAGGCTGGAAGCGCTTTTCGAACTGCTGTTCGCTCATTTGCGCCGAGCTCGGGTCCCACAGCGCAAAAGCGTCCTTGAAGCGGCGCGCGTGAAGCAGGTCGCCATATTGCTGCACGACCTGCTCCGGCTTCAACTGTTCGACCTGGTGGATATTGCCTTGCGGTCCGGCGGTCGCAGGCGAAGTGGCCGCTTTATTGCCTGCCTGACCCGAAGGCACGGCCACATCGACCTGGATTGCGTTCACGACGTTCCGGTTCTGGGGCTGCGGCGCCTGCGAGCTGCAAGCAGCGATCGCCAGAATCATCACACTGCTTCCGACCGGAATCGGCACCCACTGCCTGCGTCTGGCTTTGATCATGCCGAATCAACGCGGCAGCGCCGGAAGGTTCCGAATCATCCGCGGAACCGCCGTTCGCAAGACGCGTTCGTTTCGCAACTTAAACAGGCCCAACAGGGAGGATTCCCCATGGCGGATGATCGCGATCGCGATACGGAGCATACCACGATCATCGAACGCGACGGCGGTGGAGGCGGCGGCGGAGTGCTCGCAGTCGTCGTTCTCATCATCATTGTTCTGGTGCTGTTGTGGGTGTTCCGCGACCAGCTCGGATTCGGGCATTCGGGCACCAACATCAACGTGCCCAACTCGATCGACATCAACGTCAACCAGACTTGAAGCTCGGCGGGGCAGGACCCCGCCGGCGAACAGACGCGCGGTAGGCGAGTCCCGCGCGTGACGGGCGCAGTTCCTGTCAAGCAGGGACTGCGCCCGTTTGAGTTTGCGCCTGTAAGCCAGTAACCGGCGCCAATGAGCCTTCGTTACATGAGCGGCTTCGGCGGCCATTTCGAATCCGAGGCGGTCGACGGTGCGCTTCCCAAAGGACGCAATTCGCCGCAGCGGCCAGCTTTCGGCCTCTACACCGAGCAGCTGTCCGGAACGGCCTTCACCGCGCCAAGGCACGAAAACCGGCGCAGCTGGCTCTACCGGATGCGCCCGACCGCCGATCACCCGCCGTTCACCCGCTATGGCGGAGCGAAGCTCTTCGCGCCCGGCACTCTCGACGAGCCGCTTGCTCCCAACCGGCTCCGCTGGGACCTGCCTGCGGACCTGCCGCAAGGCGCGGATTTCGTCGACGGCATGGTCACGATGCTCGCCAACCGCGACCCGGCCGACCTCGAAGGCGTCGCCGTGCATCTTTATCGCGCGTCGAAGAGCATGGAGCGGCGGGTCTTCGCGAATGGCGACGGAGAGATGCTCCTCATTCCGCAGCAGGGCGCGCTTCGACTGGTGACCGAGCTCGGAATCCTCGAAATCGAGCCTGGCTGGATCGGCCTCGTACCGCGCGGGATCAGGTTCCGTGTCGAAGTCGAAGGCGAGTCGAGCGGCTATGTCGCGGAGAACCACGGACTCCCATTCCGTCTTCCCGAGCTGGGCCCGATCGGCGCCAACGGCCTCGCCAATCCGCGTGATTTCGAGATTCCCCTGGCCTGGCTCGAGGACAAGGACGAACCGACGGAGCTGGTGCACAAGTCGCTCGGGTCCTTGTGGACGACGACTCTCGACCATTCGCCCCTGGACGTGGTGGCCTGGCACGGCAACTACGCCCCGTGGCGCTACAACCTCTCCAGGTTCAACACGATCAACACAGTCAGTTTCGACCACCCGGACCCGTCGATCTTCACCGTCCTGACCAGCCCCAGCAACGTCGCCGGGCGAGCCAATGCCGATTTCGTGATCTTCCCGCCCCGCTGGATGGTGGCGGAGGACACCTTCCGACCGCCCTGGTTCCACCGCAACGTGATGAGCGAGGCGATGGGGCTGATCGCCGGCGCCTATGATGCAAAGGCGGAAGGCTTCGCGCCAGGCGGGCTGTCGCTGCACAACCTGATGAGCGGCCACGGTCCCGACCTCGAAAGCTGGAGAAAGGCGAGCGAGGCGGACCTGAAACCGGCGAAGATCGAAGGCACGATGGCGTTCATGGTCGAAACCTGCTGGCCATATCGTCCGACGCGCTTCGCGCTCAATCGCGCCCAGCCCGATTACGACCAGGCCTGGGCGGGCTTTCCCAAGGCGAAGCTCCCGTGATCGACGCCACCCACGATCCCGACCTCGTCAGCTGGGTCGACAGCGCGCAGGGGAGTGATTTCCCGATCCAGAACCTGCCGATCGGAATCTTCTCCGAAACCAAGGGCCGGCGGCGTCCCGGCGTCGCGATCGGCGATTATATCCTCGACCTCGCCGCCATCGCCGAGCTGCTGGACGAGGACTGTCGCGAAGATCTGTCGCAGCCGATCCTGAATGGCTGGCTCGGGCGCGGGCCCGAAGCCCATCGCGCTCTGCGGGGCCGGCTATGCGAGCTGCTGAGCGACGAGCGTTACCGTGACGATGTCGAGCCGCAGCTGATCGGCCAGAGCGAGGTCAGGATGCACGTCCCCTGTCTCGTCGGCGACTACACCGACTTCTACGTCGGCATCCATCACGCCACCAATGTCGGCAAGCAGTTCCGGCCCGACAATCCGCTGCTTGAAAATTATAGATATGTGCCGATCGGCTACCACGGCCGCGCAAGCTCGATACGAGCGTCGGGCGAGGACGTCATCCGCCCCAAGGGCCAGCGCAAGCCGCCAGAAGCCGCGGCACCCGAATATGGGCCAACCCGGCGCCTCGATTACGAACTGGAGCTTGGGCTGTGGATCGGCCCCGGCAACAGGCTCGGCGAACCGATCCCGATCGGCGAAGCTGCCGGCCACATCGCCGGCTGGTGCCTTCTCAACGACTGGTCGGCGCGCGACATCCAGGCGTGGGAATATCAGCCGCTGGGCCCGTTCCTGGCGAAGAACTTCCTGACCAGCGTTTCGCCGTGGATCGTCACCAGCGAAGCGCTGGAGCCCTATCGCGTGCCGATGCCGCCGAGGGCAGCGGCCGACCCCGAGCCGCTCCCCTACCTGCGCGGCGGCGGCGACATGGCGTTCGCGATTCAGCTGGAGGCGACGCTTTCCTCCGCGAAGATGCGCGAGGCGGGGATCGAGCCGAAGCTGCTCTCGCGCGGATCGGCGTCGGCGGCGATGTACTGGAGCGCGGCGCAGATCGTCACCCACCACGCGTCGAACGGCTGCAACCTGCTTCCGGGCGACCTCATCGGCACCGGGACCCTGTCCACCTATAGCGACGGCGGCCTGGGGTCGCTGCTGGAAATCAGCCGCGGCGGCAGGCAGCCGATCGAGCTTCCAACCGGTGAAAGCCGGACCTTCCTCGAAGACGGCGACGAAGTGACGCTTCGCGCCTGGTGCGAGGGCGAAGGCGCGGTCCGGATCGGTTTCGGCGAGTGCGTCGGGCGGGTGGTCGGCGGCGCCTAGAGCAGGCTGAGATTGTCCGCCATCAACCGGGTCATCGCGTAGATACGGTCGAGCTGCGGCGTAGGCACCTCGGCTCGGCCGGCGATTTCGCGGGGGGCACCGAGCAGCGCCTCGATCTCGATCGGGCGGCCTGCTTCCACGTCCTGGAGCATCGAGGATTTGAAGGCGCCGAGCCGCGCCGTCACCTGCATTCGGTCGTCGGCGCTCTTGCTGATCGGGCAGCCGATCGTCGCGCCAACCGCCGCCAGCTCGTCCATCGCCTCGGCCATGAACAGCCGGATCGCCTCGTCCTCGAGCAACTGGTCCGCCGTCGAGCGGGTCAGCGCGGAGAACGGATTGATCGTCGCATTGCCCCACAATTTGTACCAGATCGCGCGGCGGATATTCTCGCTCCGGTCGCAGCGGATCCCCTCGGTGTGGAACAGATCGCAAAGGCGGGCGACGCGGGCGCTGCCTCCGCCGTCCGGCTCGCCGAGGATCAGTTTCTCCGCGTGGACGACATGGACGTGGTTGGGAGCCTCGCGGCGGCAGCTTGCATGGACCACGCAGCCGATAATCCGATCGAACGGGAACGCGTCCGCGATGGCCCCGTCGGGATCGACCGAAAGCAGCGGCTCTTCGGTGAACCACCAGGGCACGCCGTTCAGCATCGGAATCACCAGCGTATCGGCGCCGATGAGCGGCTCGAGATTGCTCGCCATCTCGACCAGCGCAGGGGCTTTGACCGCAACGATGACGATGTCCTGCTCGCCGAGCGTCGCCGGATCGTCCGACGTCGTGACGGCGACGCAGCGCGTTTCGCCGTTGTCGGTGAGCCGCAAGCCCTCGCTGTCGATCGCCGCGAGCGTTTCCCCGCGTGCGACAACGCTGACGTCGAGGCCGGCAAGAGCGAGACGGGCGGCTATCCAGCCGCCGATCGCTCCGGCGCCGACCACCGCGATCGTCATCGCCGCTCGTTGTCCCAGATCATGTGGAGGATCCGCCACCCCCGGTCGGGATCGCGGAACAGCTGGATAGAGTTGATCCCGCGCCGCTCGGGAGTCGCGTCATCCGGCGAGCGGCGTGCTTCGTATCCGCTCCAGACCTGCGCGATATTGCCGAATACATCGATCCGCCGGCTCGTCTCGATTTCGTAAAAGTCTTTCGCGTCGAAGAACGGCTGCGTGTCGCGCGAATATTCGTCGAGCGCCATCGCTTTCTTCGTCGGGCGGCCGTGCTCGTCGACCCAGGTGCGAACCTGGACCGCCTCGGGAAGGAAGCAGCTCGCCTGGCGCGACCAGTCCCGGGGGCCGGCCGGACCGGAAATCATCGCGTACATTTCGTCGATGACCGCGCCGATCTGCTGTTCGTCGGTCATGCCCCTCCCGTCGAGCTTCGCGGTGCCGCTTAGGTGACTCGAACACCTGACCCCATCATTACGAATGATGTGCTCTACCAGCTGAGCTAAAGCGGCATTATCGCGAAAAGCCGGGGCAATGCCGCGGCGCGCGCGCCCTAACAGTCGTGATTGTCTCGGGCAAGCGCAACTGCGCTCCGGGCTGGTGAACGCTTAGGGTTAACGCTTTGGCAATACCTGTACGCCATTCCTTCGCTCCGAGTTGGAGGAGAGCGGGGCCCTCTTGATGGACATGTATCGCGAGCATCCGAGCGATTTCGAGCCGGCAACGGATATCGAAGCGCAAGACAGCGGCGTTGCCGCGATCGGAACCGACGAGCGGCGGATGCACGTTCGCGCCTATAATTATTGGGCCTCGCTGCTCGACGGGCGCGACTTTCCGTCGATCGAGGATCTCGAGCCCGGCGACCTCGTCGATTTCGCCGCGCACAGCGTGCTTCTGGATTTCACCAGCGGGGGAGACGAACCCGCGACGCCCTACATCGGTGCGGCGATCCGGGCCGAATGCGACCTTCCCGAAGAGGTACAGAGCATCGCCGGCGTGCCGAGCCGCTCGCTTCTGTCGCGGCTCACCGACCATTACATGCAGATCATCGCCAATCGCGCACCGGTCGGATTCGAAGCGGAATTCGAGAACCAGCGCGACGAGACCATCTGCTATCGCGGCATCCTGATGCCCTTCTCGTCGGACGGCGACACCATCGATTTCATCTACGGCGTCATCAACTGGAAAAAGCTCGAGGAGCCGTCGGTTGCGGCCGCTCCCGCGCTTGCCGTTACCGTTCCTGAACCGGAGCCGGTCGCCGAGCACGACGAGCCGCTGGAGCTGAGAGTCCCGATCGAATCCGCTGCCATTGCCGGGACTGTGGACGTGGAGGCGGAACTCGACATCGAACTCGACGGCGACGCCGGTCTCGCCGACCGGCTGTGGGCGGCGCGCGAGAGCGTCGAGGTGCTAAAGGTCGCGGAAGGCCGCAGCCGCGATGCCCTGTATCGGGCGCTATCGCGCGCCTATGATTTTGCCCTCGCCTCCAAGGGCGAGCCGGACGATTATGCCGAGCTTCTCGAGGAATCGGGCGTGAAGGCGCAGGTGCGCGCCCCGATGACCCCGATCGCCAAGCTCGTTTTCGGCATCGATTGCGACAAGGCGCGGCTGACCGAATATGCGGCCGCACTCTCTTATGCCGAGCGCCGGCAGGTCGAGCTCGGCGGATTCCTCGCTCTCATCGAGGCGCAGGCGGGCGGGCTGAAAGCGCTCGTCGCTGCCGAGCGCCAGGCGCGCAGGCCCGAGCCCAAGGCCGACACCAAGACCGAGCAGGCGCGCGAGAAGCTCCGCACCGTGCCACCGGTCGCACTCGACGCGATCAGCTCCGACGAGGAGTTCGCGCTCGTGCTCACTCGTCGCTCCGACGGCGGCGTCCACCAGGCCATTGCACTTGTCGAGGATCCCGCGTTTCTCGAGCGGGCAATCCGCCGACTCGGCGCCTAGGAAAGTAGAAGCTCGGCCCGCGTGCCCTTGTCCCCGCCGTCAGGCGGGGGCTATAGGCCGCCGCGAACCCACGATCCTTCCGGAGCACAGACCGAAATGACGGCCCAGCCGCGCCTGCCGAAGACGCTGGTCGAATCCATTCGCGCCGCACTGGCCACGAATGCGCTTCCGGGAGAAACCGAAGGGCTCGATCGCGAGCAGCTTCGCGAAGCTGCAGAATTCATCGCTTCCGCCGCGGCTGTGCGCCCCGCCCGGACAACTGCGATCAGGATCGAATCCACCGGTGGCGAGGCCGGCCGGCGGCGGATGCGCCTGGTCACGATCAACGAGGACATGCCGTTCCTGGTCGACAGCGTCGCGGGCGCGGTTGCCTCTCGCGACTTGGCCGTCCATCGCCTGCTCCACCCGATCGTCAAGGTGACCCGCGACAAGCTGGGCCGAATCGAGAGGATCGGCGAGGGCGAGCCCGAATCGATCATCTACATCGAGCTCGACCGGGCCGACGCTCGCGGCCGGCAAGAGCTGGTCCGGCAGTTGAAGCGCATTCTCTCCGACGTGCGCGCGGCGGTCACCGACTGGCGCTCGATGCTGGCGAAGATGAAGTCGGACGCCGACAGCCTCGAAAAGCGCGATAGGGAAAGCGCGGAGCTGCTGCGCTTCCTCGCCAACAACAATTTCACCTTGCTCGGCCACGCGCATCTCGCCCGCGACGGCGAGCTCAAGGACGCGCTCGGAATCCTCCGCAACGAGACGGCGCTGTGGGAGAAGAGCGCCGCCGAAGCGGCGGTCGATTACCTCGCGGACGAGGCTCGGACGATCCTCATCCTGAAAGCGGACCGGATTTCGCCCGTCCACCGGCGGGTCCCCCTCGACGTGGTGATGGTGCGGCTTCCGGACGGCACCTTGTCGGTCCATGCCGGATTGTGGACGAGCGAGGCGCTGCGCACCTCTGCCCAACATATTCCCGTTCTCCGTCAGCGGCTTATCGACCTTGACAAGGATCTCGGCTTCGCCCCGTCGAGCCACGCCGGAAAGGCGCTCGCCCATGTCGTTTCGACGCTTCCGCACGACCTGCTGATCTCGTTCGACGAGGAGGAAGTGCGCGCCGCCGCGCTGACGGCGATGAGCCTCGCCGACCGGCCAAGGCCAAAGCTTCTCCTTCTCCCCGGAGCGCTTCGCCGGCATCTTTACGTGTTCGTCTGGCTTCCGCGCGACGAGCAGAGCACCGCCCGCCGAAAGGCGATCGCGACCATGCTCGAGCAGGAGATCGAAGCGCCGATCAACAGCTGGTCGGTCGAGCTCGGCGAAGGCGATCTCGCGCTCCTTCGCTTCACCTTCTCGATCGATCCGGCAGCCGAGCTTCCCGACACCGACGCGCTCGATGCCGCGCTCGTCGAAATGGTGCGCGGCTGGAGCCCGGCGGTCGAAGCCGAGCTGATCGCCGTGGCCGGAGCTCCTCGCGCCACGCGCCTTGCGCTGACCTACATCCCGGCCTTTCCGGACGGGTACCGGTCCCGAACCAGCCCCGACCAGGCGGCCGCGGACATCATGCGGCTGTGCAACCTCTCCTCGGACGGCGAGCGGGACGTGCGCCTGTCCAGCCCCCCCGCGGGAGCGCCGGGCCAGCTCCAGCTCAAGACCTATCGCCAGGGCGGGCTCATTTCGCTGTCCGACGCGGTTCCGGTGCTCGAGAATTTCGGGTTCAAGGTGGTCGAGGAAATCCCGACGATGCTGTCCGACTCTTCTCTCGGATATATCGGCGATTTCCGGGTCGAGCTTCCGGGCGTCTCGGACCTCGATTCGATGCTCGCCCGGGCTCCGCAGATCGAGCAGGCGATCGCGAGCGTCCTGAGCGGCGGCGCCGAGGATGACGAGTTCAACCAGCTCGTCGTCTTCGCCCAAATGGAGCCGACCGCGGTGGTGTGGATTCGTGCCTGGTTCCGCTACCTTCGCCAGACCGGAAGCGCGTTCGGCCTGCTCACCATCGCCGATGCATTGCGCAGGGCTCCGAACGCGACCCGCGCCCTCATCGGCCTGTTCCGTGCGACCCATGACCCGTCCGTGAAGAATCGCGAGATCGCCATCGAGCACAGCCGCTCTCAGTTCGACGACGCTCTGGCTTCGGTCCGATCGATCGACGACGACCGAATCCTTCGAAGGATGCGCTCGCTGGTCGATTCCATCCTCAGGACCAACGCTTTCTCCCCCGCCGCCGGCGAAGCGCTTGCCTTCAAGCTCGATTCCAGCCTTGTCCCCGGGCTTCCGGCGCCGATTCCATGGTGCGAGATCTGGGTCTATTCGCCGCGGGTCGAGGGCATTCACCTGCGCGGCGGCCCGGTCGCCCGCGGCGGCCTTCGCTGGTCCGACCGGCGCGACGATTTCCGCACGGAAATCCTCGGCCTGATGAAGGCACAGCTGGTCAAGAATTCGGTGATCGTGCCGACCGGGGCCAAGGGCGGCTTTTACGCCAAGATGCTTCCGCCACCGGACCAGCGGGATGCCTGGCTCGCCGAGGGCAAGGAAAGCTACAAGATCTTCATCCGGGCCCTGCTCTCGGTGACCGACAACATTGTCGACGACAAGGTGGTTCACCCCGGCGAAGTCGTGGTCCGCGACGGCGACGATCCCTATTTCGTCGTTGCCGCCGACAAGGGCACGGCGACGTTCTCCGACACCGCCAATGCGATCGCGCTGGAGCATGCTTTCTGGCTCGGCGACGCCTTCGCTAGCGGCGGGTCCCACGGCTACGACCACAAGGCGATGGGAATCACCGCTCGAGGCGCGTGGATTTCCGTGCAGCGGCATTTCCTGGAAATGGGCATCGACGTCCAGAACGACCCGGTCACGGTCGCCGGCGTCGGCGACATGTCCGGCGACGTGTTCGGCAATGGCATGCTGCTCAGCGAAGCGCTGAGGCTGGTCGCGGCTTTCGACCACCGGCACATCTTCATCGATCCGACGCCCGACCCGGTGTCGAGCTGGAACGAGCGCAAGCGGCTGTTCGAGCTGCCGCGCTCGAGCTGGGACGATTACGATCGCTCGAAGATCTCGCCCGGCGGCGGCGTTTTCCCGCGGACCCAGAAGTCGATTCCGCTCTCGAAACAGGCGCGGGCTGCGCTCGGGATCGATGCCGCCACCGTCGATCCTGCGACTTTGATGAATGCCATCCTCAAGGCGCCTGTCGACCTTCTGTGGTTCGGCGGGATCGGGACCTACATCAAGGCCTCGACGCAGCCGAATGGCGAAGTCGGCGATCTCGCCAATGACTCGATCCGAGTCGATGGCAACGAGGTTCGGGCGAAGGCGGTCGGCGAAGGTGCGAACCTTGGAGTCACCCAGGCCGGCCGAATCGAATTTGCGCTGAACGGCGGCCGGATCAACACCGACTTCATCGACAACAGCGCCGGGGTCGACTGCTCGGACAAGGAAGTGAACATCAAGATCCCGCTCAATCGCGAGATGCGGGACGGGAAGCTAACGTTCGCCAAGCGCAACAGCCTGCTTGTGAAGATGACCGACGAGGTCGCCGACATGGTGCTCGAGGACAACCGGCTGCAATCGCTTGCGCTGTCCATCGCTCAGAGCAGTGGGGCGGAAGCGTTGCCGGCGCATGTGCGGACCATCGAGCTGCTCGAATCCTCCGGCCGTCTCGACCGCAAGGTCGAGGGGCTTGCCAGCAGTGAAGAGCTGCTCCGCCGCGCGCAGGACAACCGCGGCCTCACCCGGCCGGAGCTAGCGGTGGTGCTGTCGATGTCCAAGATCGCGCTTCAGGCGGCCGCCGAGACCTTGTGTCTGTCCCGGGAAGACGTGCTGGAGCCGGACCTGTTCGCGGCATTCCCCAAGCCCATGCGCACCGCGCACGCCGCGGCGATCCGTGCGCATCGCCTCCGCGACGACATCATCGCGACTCGAGTTGCCAACCGGATGGTCAACCGCCTGGGGCCTGTCGTCGCGCTCGACATGACCGAGGAAGAAGGCGCTTGCCTCGGCCAGGTGATCGTCGCTTTCCTGGTCGCCGAGCGGCTTCTCGACCTCGACAAGCTGTGGGAGCAGATCGAGCATGCCGATCTTCCGGAGAATGTCCGGGTCGAGCTGTTCGCGATCGGCGCGAGGAGCGTGCACGCCCATCTCTCGGACATCCTGCGGGCCATGGGCGGCGAATCGAGCGTCGGCAAATTGTGCGAGCTCCTGGAGCCCGGCGTTCGCAGGATTTCCGCAGCCGCGACGAAGCTGATCCGGGCGGAAGTGCGCAACGAAGCGGCCGCGCGCCGCGATCATTTGCTCGCCATAGGAGCGGGCGAGGACATCGTTCGCGGACTGGTTCGGCTGTACGAGCTGGACGGAGTCTTTGCGATCGCGGCGCTCGCCGCCCGCAAGGGCCTGGATGAGCTCGCGGTGACGAGCGCCTACACGCAGCTGGGCGAAGCGCTCGGGCTCGACTGGGCGCAGCAGCAGCTCGCGCGCTTTACGCCGTCCGATCAGTGGGAGCGCCTTCTCACAGCGGCGCTTGCGCGCGATTTCGAGCAGTTGCGGATCGATTTTCTCGGCCGCGTCCGGGGCAAGGACCTGGCTGCGGGCGTCGAGCAATGGGTGACCCACACTCAGGCCCGGATCGAGCAGTTCCGCGAACTCGTCGACCGCGCCCGCCGCGAAGGCGCCGTCACCGCATCGATGCTTGCCCAGATCGCCAGCCAGGCGCGCATTCTTCTGGCGCGTTAACCCGACCGCTTGCGCGACAGGTGAAGCTCGCAATCCTCGTTCCGCAGGCCGATTATTCGGCCGATTGGCGATGGGCCTATGATGTCGAGGCCGAGGCGCTGGCCGCCGTCGGAGCGGACGTCACGCCGGTCGTTTGGAGCGACCCGTTCGACGCTTCCGCTTTCGATCTCGTCCTGCCGCTTGTCGCCTGGGGCTATCACAAGAATTTCGAGCGGTGGCTGGCGGTCCTCGACCGGCTGGAGGAGCAGGGCGCGCGGGTCCGGAACCCGACCCCGCTGCTGAGGTGGAACAGCGACAAGACCTATCTTGCCGAACTTTATGAGCGCGGGATTCCGGTCGTTCCGACCGAAGTTGCCGAAGCGTTGGACGAAAGCTCGCTGGCCGCGATCCGCGCCCATTTTGGTTGCGCCGAGCTGGTCGTGAAGCCGCCGGTTTCCGCGAGCGCCTATCTGACCTTCCGAATCGGCGAGAGGGAGGCGATTCCAGAGGCCGTTCGCGGCCGGCGAATGATGGTCCAGCCGTGGCTGGAAAGCATCACCACCACGGGCGAATGGTCGCTGCTGTTCTTCAACGGCCGGCTGAGCCATGCGCTCAGCAAAGTGCCCGTTGCCGGCGATTTTCGGGTCCAGCCAGAACATGGCGGCATGATCGAACGCTGCGAGCCGCCTGCCGGCGCGGAGGCGGTCGCGCTCGCCGCACTTGCTGCCGCCCCTGCACCCGCTCTCTACGCGCGCGTCGATCTCGTCATGGGCAATTGCGGAACGCTTCAGGTCATCGAGCTTGAGCTGATCGAGCCGGCGCTTTGGCTCGACCAGGAACCGGGCGCGGCGCGCCTGTTCGCCGAAGCGGTGCTGTCAGCCGCCCAGTCGGGCGAACAGCCACTGGCGGATCGCTGAGGCGAGGTTCGCCGGCGGCGCCTGCTCCAGGCGCTCGGCGTCGATTCGCGCGATCAGGGCGTTGAGCGGAAGCTCCCGGTCCGAGGCAGCTTTCTCGAGCGCCGACCAGAAGATCGGCTCGAGCGCGATCGACGTCTCATGGCCGGCAATCGTGACCGATCGTTTGACCGGCGGTCCGGGAGACGGAGCAGCCGCCATCAATACATATGCTGGCCGCCGTTGATCGACAGCGTCGACCCGGTGACGAAGCCGGCATTCTCGTCGCACAGGAAGGCGACCCCGCGTGCGATCTCGTCGGCGCGACCAAGGCGGCCGACAGGAATCCTCGCCACGATCTTGTGGAGCACGTCTTCCGGGACCGCCGCGACCATGTCGGTGTCGATATAGCCCGGAGCGATCGCATTGACGGTCACTCCGAAGCGAGCCCCTTCCTGCGCAAGCGCCTTGGTGAAGCCGTGGATTCCCGACTTGGCGGCGGCGTAATTCACCTGGCCGTACTGGCCTGCCTGGCCGTTGATCGAGCCGATGTTGACGATCCGTCCGTAGCCGCGGCTGCTCATGCCGTCGAAGACCGCCTTGGCCATGTTGAAGCAGCCGCCGAGGTTGGTGTCGATCACGTCCTGCCACTTGGCGTGGTCCATCTTGCGCATCGTCGCGTCGCGCGTGATCCCGGCATTGTTGACCAGGACGTCGACCGGCCCGAGCTCCGATTCGACCTCCCGGACGCCCTGCTGGCACGAGTCGAAATCCGCCACGTCCCACTTGTACGCCTTGATCCCGGTGCGCTGCGTGAAGGCCTTCGCCCGCTCGTCATTGCCCATGTACGTAGCGGCGACGGTGAGCCCCTTCTCCTTCAGCGCGACGCTGATCGCCTCGCCGATGCCGCGCGTACCCCCAGTGACGATCGCCACGCGAGCCATTGCCGTTTCTCCTGTTGCCGTTTCAGTGGCTTATTCGGGCTTTGGCCAACCGGCAAGTTCGCGGCTGACCAGCGCCTCCAGCATCGCCATGCCTTCGGGTGATTCGTTGAGGCAGTCGAGCCGGGCAAATCTTTTGCCGCCTGCCCCAAGAAATGTGTGGCGGCCGCGTATCCCGAGCTCCTCGAGAGTCTCGATGCAATCGACCGAAAATCCCGGCGCTGCAATCGCGATTCGCCGGATTCCCATGGCCGGATAGGCCGAAAGCGTGGCGACGGTCGCCGGCTCCAGCCATTTCGCCCGGCCGAACCGCGACTGAAAGGCGACGTCGGTCGGAACCGACAACCGCTCGCCGAGCAGGCGCGCCGTTACGGTGCAATGAAGAAAATAGGGATCGCCGCGATTGACCGTGCGCTGGGGCAGGCCGTGGAAGCTCAGGAGAAGCCGCTGGGGCTCGAAATCCAGCGCGGCCAATTGGCGTTCGAGATTGGCGGCAAGGGCCCCGATATAATGCCGGTCATCGTAATAAGGCGGCAGAATCCGCATCGGGACGTCCGCACGCATGTCGGCGAACGCGGCGCGCAGGGCCTTCTCAGCCGTCCCGGTCGTCGCTCCGCTGAACTGCGGATAGAGCGGTGCCGCGAGGACCCGTTCACAACCTGCCGCCACGAGCCCCTCCAGGACGGGACCGATCGCCGGCGTTCCGTAGCGCATCGCAAAGTCGACGACGAACGCGCTTCCGAGCCGGTCCTGGAGCGCCTTTGCCTGCCGCCTGGTTATCGCCGCCAGGGGCGAGCCCTCGTCGGTCCAGATCAGGCGGTACGCCTCGGCAGTCCGGCGCGGCCGGAACGGCAGGATGGCGCCGCGAAGGATCGGCTGCCACAGGAGAGGCGGCAAATCGATCACGTTCCGGTCCGAAAGAAACTCGGCCAGGTAGCGCCGCACCGCATCCGGCTCCGGCGCGTCCGGCGTTCCGAGATTGACCAGCAGGATCCCGGTTTTGCCGGTCAACGCGCGTACAGCGCCTTCAGGGCGACGCGGTCGATCTTGCCGGTCCCGAGCTTGGGCAGCGGTTCCTTGCTGAAGACGAACCGGGCGGGGATCTTGAACGCCGCGACATGGGCCTGGAGGAATTCGCGAAGCATGGCTTCCACCAGGTCGCCGCGCGGGTGGATCACAGCGACCGGGACTTCGCCCAGACGCTCGTCGGGAGCTCCGAATACCGCCACCTCGGCGACCTGCGGGTGATCGTAGCAGGCGGCCTCCACGTCCGCCGCGGCGATATTCTCGCCGCCGCGGATGATGATGTCCTTCTTGCGATCGACGATGAACAAATAGCCGTCCTCGTCGAGATAGCCGATGTCGCCGGTGCGAACGAACCCGTCTGCTGTGAAAGCTGCCGCGGTCGCCTCCGGATTGTTCCAATAACATTGCATGTTCGCGGCCGACCGGATCGCGATCTCGCCCGCTTCGCCCGGCGGCAAGTGCACGTCGTCGGCGCCGAGAATCGCGGTCTCCACCAACGGCGTTTGCACTCGCCCTGTCGACGCCGGCTTGTCCTGGTAATTCGACCAGAAATTGCTGAAGCCGACGGCATTGGTTTCGGTCAGCCCGTAGCCCAGCGCCGGTTGCGCCCAGCCGAACGTCTTGCGCAGCCGCTCGACGTGCGAGACGGGCCGCGGCGCACCGCCCGCCGTGATGTCGGTCAGCGACGAAAGGTCAAACTTGTCCCGGTCGGGATGCATCATCAACTCGAGGCTCATCGTCGGCACGCCGACGAAATAGGTGATCTTCTCCTTCTCGATCAGGCGAAGCGCCTCCTTCGCATCCCATTTGGGCATCAGGACCATCGTCCGGCCGATGACGAAGCTGTTGAGGAGCACTGGAACTTCGCCGGTGACGTGGAACAGCGGCACGTTGAGAAGCGTACGCGGCTGGGGCGGCGGGCGTCCCTGCCGCTCGAGGATCGCCCTCAGGACCATCAATCCCATCGCATAGACATAGACGCCGGTCGTCACCGCGCGGTGAGTCGACAGGGCGCCCTTCGCTTCACCGGTCGAGCCGGAGGTGAAGAGGATGGTCGCGCTGTCCTCGGGCGTGATCTCCGGAAGCTGGCCGTCGCCGCTACCGAGAAGCGGCGCGAGCGCCTGCTCGAGCCGGCGTTCCACCTCCAGCGAGACGATCGGAAACTGGCTGCACCTCGCCGCGATCCGCTCGCCGCGCGCGGCATCGGCAATGACCAGTGCCGGACTGGTAAGCTTGAGCGCATGCTCCATTTCGTAGCTTTGCCACCAGCCGTTGAGGAGCGTCGCGACGCCGCCCGCCTTGAGCACCGCCATGTAAGCGACCACCCAGGCGGGGCAATTCCTCATCGCGACTCCGACGCGATCGCCCTTGCCTATTCCTCTTGCGGCAAGCGCGCGGGCGAGCTTTTCCGACCACTCGTCGAGGTCGGCGTAGGTCAGCCGCTCCTGGTCGCTGACCAGCGCCTCGGTCGATGCGTTGAGCGCGCAGAAGGTGCGGAACAGGCTGGGCAAGGTCGCCGGCAGATTGCCGACGATCGCCCTTCCCTGCGGATCGCGCTCAATCACGATCCGGCCTCCGGCGCCGGTAACTGCGGCAAGCATCGCATCAAACTTCTGATCGAGCTCGCTTGCCATTCTTCGCACCGCTCCCGTTTGCCTTTGCCGTTAAGCACCTTATGAGGCGCGGACCGAAAAGGAAGAGCCTTGCCGACGACCGACGCTTCGAACGCAATCGCCTGGACCGACCTTCACCTGTCGCCGGTGGCGCTGCACCTCGGCTTCTTCGACTTGCGCTGGTACAGCCTCGCCTACCTGGCCGGGATCTTCGTCGGCTACTGGTATTTGCTGAAGCTTTTGAAGCAGCCCGGGGCGCCGATGGCGCGCCGGCACGCCGACGATCTCGTCTTCTACGCAGCTCTCGGGATCATCCTCGGCGGCCGCTTCGGCTACGTCCTGTTTTACAACCTCGGCTATTATGCGGCGCATCCGGTGGACGTGCTGAAGCTTTGGGACGGAGGCATGTCCTTCCACGGCGGCCTCGTCGGGACGGTGCTCGGGATTTTGTACCTGAGCTGGAAGCAGAAGCTCCCGGCGCTCAGGATCCACGATTATGTCGCCTGCGTCGCGCCCATCGGCCTGTTCTTCGGGCGGCTCGCCAATTTCGTGAACCACGAACTTTGGGGCGCGCCGACAAATGTCCCGTGGGCGATCCGCTTCCCCGAATATAACGCGCTCCTGGACCGGACCGTGCTCGGTCCGCCGCGCCACCCGAGCCAGCTTTACGAGGCGCTGCTCGAAGGCGTCGTGCTGTTCGCGATCCTGGCATGGATGTTCTGGAAAACAAAGGCGCGGTACGAGCCCGGCAAGCTCGTCGGCACCTTCGGCTTTTTCTATGGCCTGTTCCGGTTCCTGGTGGAGTTCGTCCGCGAGCCGGACCCGCAGCTGGCGGGATTCACCCATGCAACGGGCCTGCATATGGGCCAGTGGCTGTCGCTGCCTTTGATCATCGGCGGCGCCTGGCTCATGTGGACCGCCAAGGGCCGACGGGTCCGGGTCGAGCCGACGGCGGGATCCTCAAGCGTCGCATGACTGCGCTGGAGCGCGCGCTCCGGGACCGAATCCTCTCCGAAGGTCCCCTGACGGTCGAGGCGTTCATGGCCGCCTGCAACGCTTATTATTACGCCACTCGCGACCCCCTGGGCGCCGCCGGCGATTTCACGACGGCTCCCGAAATCAGCCAGATGTTCGGCGAGCTGGTCGGCGCCTGCCTGGCGGATTGCTGGGCACGGGCGGGAAAGCCGGACCTGATCTACGCCGAGCCTGGACCGGGCCGGGGCACGCTCGCGGCGGATGCGCTGAGGGTGATGCGATCCGCGGGGCTCGAGCCGCCGGTGCATTTCGTCGAAACCAGCCCGGTGCTTCGCGAGGCCCAGGCGAAGGCGGTCCCCGGCGCGACATGGCACGAGGAGCTGGACGGCCTGCCCGATTCGCCGATGCTTCTCGCCGCCAACGAATTCCTCGATGCGTTGCCGGTGCGTCAGTTCGTGGGCGGAGTCGAGCGCAAGGTGACGGTTGCGGCGGGCGGACTCGCGTTCGATCGTGACGGCGAAATCGTCGAGACGTCGCCGGCGCGCGACGAGGCTGTTTCGCTTATCGCGAAGCGGCTGGTCGCCAGCGGCGGCGCTGCGCTGGTCATCGACTATGGTCATTCGACAAGCGCACCCGGCGATACTCTGCAGGCTGTGCACGCTCATGGTTTCGCCCCGGTTCTCGACAAGCCAGGCGAGCAGGACCTCACCGCCCATGTCGATTTCGAATCCGCTGCCAAGGCCGCTCGCGACGCCGGCGCGGCCGTCACCGCGCCGGTGCCGCAGGGCGAGTGGTTGGAGCGGCTCGGCATTCGCGCCCGGGCCCGCGCGCTCGCAAGGCGGCATCCGGAGCGGGCCGAGAAGATCGAAAGCGCGCGCAAGCGCCTCTGCGATTCAGATCAAATGGGGGAAATGTTCAAGGTGATCGCAATCCATTCGCCGGAGTGGCCGGCGCCGGCAGGATTTGAGCTGTGACCAGCTACCGCGACGCCACGCCCGCCGACGCGGCAGCGCTCGACGCCATCTTCGGGACCGTCTTCTGCGATACTTTCGCCCACCTTTACCGGCCGGAGGATCTCGACGCCTTCCTTTCGAGCTTCGGAGTCGTCGACTGGGAGAGGCAGCTCCGCGATCCGGCGTTCGCGATCCGCATTGCCGAGGCGGACGGAATTCCGGTCGGCTTTGTGAAGATCGGGCCGATGAAGCTCCCGGTGCGGCCGGACGGCTCGTCAATGATTCTCGACCAGCTCTATGTCCGCAACGAGCATCACGGCACCGGAATTGCGCGCCAGCTGATGGATTGGGCCATCGAAGAGGCCCGGCGTCGCGGTTCGGAAGTCCTTTATCTGACGGTGTTCGTCGACAATCGTCGGGCGCGCCGATTCTACGATCGCTATGGATTCGAGGACGTCGGCCGTTACGATTTCATGGTCGGCAGCCAGGCCGATGAAGACGTGATCATGCGGAAGGCATTGTGAACGGGGTCGAAGTCATCCGCGCCGCGGCCCTGGCCGAAGTGCCGCACGGCTTCCTCGGCCGGCGAGGCGGCGTTTCGACGGGCATTCTCGCCGGCCTCAATGCCGGCACCGGAAGCAGCGATGCCCGCGAAGCCATCGCCGAGAACCGGCGGCGCGCCGTCGAGGCCATCGTGCCCGGCGCCCGCCTCGCGAGCGTCCATCAGGTCCATTCGAGCGAAGCGCGCTACGTGGCCGAGCCGTGGCCGCAGGAGGAGCGGCCAAAGGCGGACGCGATGGTGACCGACCAGCCGGGCCTGCTGCTTGGAATCCTCACCGCCGATTGCGCTCCCGTGCTGTTCGCCGATCGCGAAGAGCGCGTGGTCGGCGCCGCGCACGCGGGCTGGCGCGGTGCGCTGTCGGGAATCACCGATTCCGCAATCGCGGCGATGGAGGACATCGGCGCCCGCCGGAATCGAATCGCCGCTGCGATCGGGCCCTGCATCGCCTTGCCGAGCTACGAAGTCGACGAGGCGTTCCGCGGCCGCTTCCTCGACCGTGACCCGGCCAACGCGAGCTTCTTCATGACCGCCGCCTCCGGGGCGCTGCATTTCGATCTGCCGGCCTACGTTCGGCACCGGCTGATCGCGGCGGGGATCGACGCGGTCGAGACCATCCACCTCGACACCTATTCCGCCCCCGACCGCTTTTTCAGCTTCCGGCGGGCAACCCACCTCGGTCAGCCCGACTACGGACGGCAGCTGTCGCTGATCGGCGTCCCGGCCTGACTGTCCCGCACCGGTACAGCCGTGACTGGCCGATGGCGGCCGCTGCGCGCGCGGGCTAGCTCGGACAGGAACTGAATTGGGAGCGAGAGATGAACAGACTTCACAGCCTCCTTCGCGACGCTGCCGGCGCCACCAGCATCGAATATGCAGCGGTCGCTTCGCTCATCTCGATCGTCGCCATCGGCGCGATCGGAACCCTCGGCTCCGCGGTCAACGCATTGTTCTCGTCCATTCCCAGCTTCTGAGGCCAAAATGGCACCGGACCGGGACGACCCCACCGTCCCGGTCTGGATGAACACCCCCATCATCGGCTAGGGGCCGATGATGGATGAAAACGAAGCCGAACTGAGCGGGTCGAAGCAGCGCCCGCCGAAGCCGTCGCCGACCCACATCGGCAACCACAAGCTGAGCCCCTCGACCCTGATGATGGGCTACGGCTTCGACCCGACGTTGAGCGAAGGCTCGCTCAAGCCGCCGATCTTCCTCACCTCGACCTTCGTTTTCGAAAGCGCAGCCGCGGGCAAACGTTTCTTCGAAGGCGTGACCGGCAAGCGTCCCGGCGGCGCCGGCGGCCTCATCTATTCGCGCTTCAACGGCCCCAACCAGGAGATTCTGGAGGACCGGTTGAGCCTTTGGGAAAATGCCGAGGACGCGCTCACTTTCTCCAGCGGAATGTCGGCGATCGCGACTCTTCTGCTGACGTTCGTCAAGCCGGGCGACGTCGTCGTCCATTCCGGCCCGCTCTATGCGGCGACGGAAACCCTGATCGCGAAGATCCTCGGCAAGTTCGGGGTTTCCTACCTCGACTTCCCGTCCGGCTCGACGCGCGAGGAAATCGACTCGACGATAGAGCGGGCCAAGGGCATGGGCCGGGTCGCGCTCATCTATCTCGAGAGCCCCGCCAACCCCACCAACCAGCTCGTCGATGTCGAAGCCGTCGCCGCGTCGCGAAAAGCCGCCTTCAGGCCGGACGAGGCGCCGCCCATCGCCATCGACAACACCTTCCTCGGGCCGCTGTGGGCCAAGCCGCTGGCGCAGGGCGCCGATCTTAGCGTGTACAGCCTGACCAAATATGCGGGCGGCCACAGCGACCTCGTCGCCGGCGGGCTGGTCGGCCGCAAGGACCTGCTCGATCAGGTCCGCTCGATGCGCAACACGATCGGCACCATCTGCGACCCGAACACCGCCTGGATGCTTCTTCGAAGCTTGGAGACTCTGGAGCTTCGGATGAGCCGCGCCGGCGACAATGCCGCCAAGGTTTGCGCCTTTCTTCGCGACCATCCGAAGGTCGAGAAGGTCGGCTATCTCGGCTTCCTCGAGGAAGGATCGCGGCAGGCCGACATCTACAACCGCCATTGCAGCGGCGCGGGATCGACCTTTTCGCTCTACCTGAAGGGCGGGGAGAAAGAGGCGTTCGCCTTCCTCGATTCGCTCCGGATCGCGCATCTCGCGGTCAGTCTCGGCGGCACCGAAACGCTGGCCAGCGCGCCCGCGGCGATGACCCATCTGTCGGTGCCCGACGAGCGCAAGGCCGCGCTCGACATCACGCCGAACCTGGTGCGCATTTCGATCGGGGTCGAGGACGCCGACGATCTCGTCGCGGATTTTGAGAACGCTCTGCGGGGGGTTTAGCTAAGCCGCCGAGCGTAACAAAGCGGAGCGCGGCCGACGGCCGAGCGAAGCGAGTGCTGATCGACGGCGCGGATTCACTCCGCGACGGCGCGGCTCTTCGCCATCGCTCACCTCACCTCGCCCAAGGTAAAGTGTTGCGCCGATCAACTGACACCACCGTGGAAAGCGGACATTCCTGAGACGGTGCTTTTCGTCTAGCGCGGAGCGGGGGAGGCGCTGATGAGGCCGTTCGAATACGCTCTTGTCCTCATTTCAATTCTGATGGGCTTGGCGCTCGCCGACATCGTGGTGTCCTTTCACAGGCTCATCCGGTCGCGCGAGACCGTGAAGTGGGATGGCCGGGTTCTCATCGCGACATCGCTCGTGATGCTCGAGATTATCCGAATGTGGTTCGCGCAGTGGACCGGCCGGGACCTCGCAACCGCCCTGACCTTCGGCGTCTATCTTGGAGAGTTCGTCCAGATTCTTCTGCTTGTCCTGCTTGCATTCTCATCGCTCCCCGACCGCGTCAGGGAAAGCTGTGACCTTGGTGATTTCTACGAAGCGAACCGGCGCTATTTCTGGTCAGTCTTTGCCGCCTACCAGGCGAGCTATTTCATCCTCTGGCTGACAGTCTTCGGAGGGACACAGGCCACTGTCGGCGGCACTGTAACGCCCTTCGATTGGCTTCGAATGATTGGACCGCTGGCTGCTTATCTGATCCTGGCGCTCGTGCGCCGGCGATGGCTCGACTATTTGGCGCCTGCCCTGATCATCGCTTTCTACCTGCTGCGCTACTGGAACCAGTCTCTAGCGATTTAGCGTCCGCTGCGGGTTGTTTTCTGCCGCGATCGTCGAAAGCGGACGCTAGCCCCAATCCTCCACGGCCCACCCGCGCTCGGATGCCATTCGTGCAAGCCGGTCGTGCGGGTTCACCGCCACGGGCTCGTCCGACCAGTTGAAGGCCGGCTCGTCGGACGCATGATCGGAATAGAAGCGGACGTGACCGTGCTTGTCCTTCAGGCCCGATTTCTCGACCCATTCGGCAATCATCCGCATCTTCTCTTCGCCATAGCAATTCCGGCCCTCGATCCGGGCGTGCACCCTTTCATCGAGGCCGATCACCGATCCGGTGGCGATGACGTCGTCGAAGCCGAGCCGCTCGGCGATTGCGTCGGCGTACAGGCGGTAGGAGGCGGTCGCGAGCACCAGCCGGCGACCCTCTTCCCGGTCCCGCGCGATTGTCGTTCGGGCGCCGGGCCGGATGTTGTTCGCCACGGTCGCGTCGGCGAAGCTTTCCGCGAGCGGCCGTAGCTGGCTCGCATGGACCCGACGCCCGATCAGCAACGTCTGGCAAATCTCCTTCAGCCGCCCGCGGTCGAACAGGCCCATTGCGTAAGCCAGCATCGCGAGCACGACGACGGGGACAAAGACCAGCCGCCATTGCTGCCGCCGAATCGCACAGTGAATCAGGAACAGGGTGTAAGTGGGGCGCCGGGTGATTGTCCGGTCGAGATCGTAGACGGCGAGGTCGCTCATTTGCGCTCAGCCAACAGCGCCTCGACGAGATCGTGGTCGGACAATTTGTCGACATCGACCGCCGCGAGCGGGTCCGACAGGTCCACGGCCTCCACGCTGACCCCCACCCTGCGCCCGATCCGGTCCAGAATCTGGTGGATCGTCCGAAGGCGGAGGACGGCCGCGAGCAGGTTCGCCGGCCCGAACGCCCACAGCAAGGCCCAGCCCTTCTTCCGGTCCTGCTCGACGGAGCGCCAAAGCTCCAGCGCGGGGAGCACCTTCTTTCCGCCAAGCAGGAACATGTTGGCGCCGCTGTAGGCGCCGGAGCGGAAGCGGATCCAGGTGCGCTGCGAGTTCGGCAGGCGTCTCATGAGATTGTCGCGCTCGACGACGCCGATGGCGATATCCGCCACTTCGACAAGATCGCAGAACTCGTCGATCATGCCTTCGTTCAGAAGCACGTGATCGGCGGTGGTGACGAACAGCGGCCAGTGGACCGTCGGATCGAAACACATCCGCTCCAGCGTCGCGGCGATGGTTGCCGCCGATTGCTGCACGATCAGCCTGGGGTCGGCGGGCAAGGCCTCGCCGATCCGCTCCGGCTCCTGCGCCAGCACGCGCACCTCGGCAAAGCGCGGCGAGGCCAGCAAGGCTTCGACCGGCCAGCGCACCATCGGCTTTCCCCCGATCGGCACCAGCGCCTTGAGATCGGTGCCGAAGGCGGCGGCGAGCGGGTCGCTGCCCGGCCGCGACCCGGCGAGGACGACGGCCGTGGTCCCGCTCATTGCAGCCACGAAACCACGCTCTGGCCGCGCCAGGCGCGCATTTCCGCCTGCGCCAGCCGCACCATGTGGAAGATGAGCGACAGGATCGTCCACGCGCCAACCAGTTCCAGCCCGGTGTCGGGGCGGCCGAAGAGCAGAGCGACGACCAGGATCACCATGTTGGGATTGCGGCGGGCCGTGACCAGCCGGAATCGGCTGTCGATCGGTCGCCACACGTGGATATGCATGCCGAACCGCGCGATGAAGATGCCTTCGATCACGCGCTGGGCGACGTAGCCGATGACGATCGCGGCCAGGAGCATGGTCTCGTAAACCGGCTCCAGCGGCCGTCCGACAGCGGCCAGCCCGTGCGCCCATGCCCAATACCAGAACGGCGGATGGATAAGGTCGATTCCATGATCGAGGATGTTGCCCAACCTGGAAGACGTGCCGGTGCAGCGGGCGAGCTTTCCGTCGACCGTGTCGAGCACCATGAAGATGAAGCCCGCCAGGATTCCCAGCCAGTAGTTGCCGAACCAGAAGTAGAAGAAGGAGAGCACGCACAGAAGCGCACCGATCCCGGTGATCGCGTTGGGAGTGATGCCCGCTTCGGCAGCCCACCGCGTCAGATAGAAAGCGGGCTTCCGCCACAGGTACAGCGTCAGAGCGTCGGTAACGCCCTTGTACGAAGCGTCGTAAGCGGCGCGCTCGACCTGGTCGGCCGTGTCGGGCGCCAGCGGCAGGACGAAGGGCCGTTCGCGCTTGCGAAGCTCGTGATACGTCACTTCCGCGGTGTCGGCGTCGATCGGAGCCAGGCCGGCGAGCGAGCCGCCGCTGCCGAGCATCGCCTGCTCGACGGCAGTGCGCGAACCGCCGACGGGAACGTGGGCGAGCACGGGCGCGCCGTCGAGCAGGAGGACGCTTGCCGGCCGATTCGCGACTAGCCGAAGCCAGGCCGGATCCGACGCAAAAGCCAGGTTTGCGACCACCGCCGCTTCGCCCGCGGAAACGGCCTCGACGCATCGGTAACCTGCGTTGGCGGCGAGACGGCAGGCACGCTCCTTCGCATCCAGTCCGAAAACCCGGACAGGATTGTCGCCGACGGAGATGAAAACCGGGGGGCTGGCTTCGTCCATTAGCGGCGTCTCTTACGGTCGCTTTCGGCAGCGCGAAAGCCGCGGCAAGCGGAGATGCTTGCTGCAGCGCAAGATTTCGCGCAGTTTCAGCGCCACATGGAGCGTGATCCGCCAGAGGGGGCTGAAGGGGACAGCGCGACCTACCGCATGGCGGGGTCGATTACGATCGCGCGCGCCGCGAGCACGGCTCGCGAGATCGCCGCCGAGCCGGATCCGCTGACCATCGATTTGAGCGCCGTCAGGAACATGGACACGGTCGGCGCCTGGGTCGTCTATCGCACCGTCCGCGACCGCAAGGCCAAGGTCGTCGGCGCCAACGACCAGGCGAAGAGCCTGCTCGAGCAGGTCGCCGAAGCCGATCATCCGGCAAGGGTCCGCCCCGAAGAACGCGGCGGCTTCAGCCGCGTTCTCCGCGAGCTCGGCGAATGGGTGTCGGAAGCCGGAGTCACGCTCCTCGGCCTGCTCGGCTTCTTCGGAGCGACGCTGATCGCTTTCGGCAACCTCATCAAGCGGCCGAAGCGGTTTCGGATCAACGCCGTCGTGCAGCGATTCGACACGGTCGGCGTTCGCGCGCTCGGGATCATCGGCCTGATGAGCTTCCTCATCGGAATCGTCATCGCTCAGCAGGGCTCGGTCCAGCTCGAGCAGTTCGGCGCCGAAATCTACACGATCAACCTCATCGGCCGAATCACCGTTCGCGAGCTCGGCACCCTGATGACCGCGATCATGGTCGCCGGCCGCTCCGGCTCGGCCTTCGCCGCGCAGATCGGCACGATGAAGATCACCGAGGAGATCGACGCAATGCGAACGATCGGCGTCTCGCCGGTCGAAGCGCTCGTCATCCCGCGGCTGATTTCGGCCGTGGTGATGATGCCTCTGCTCGCCTTCTGGGCGATGCTGACGGCTCTCATCGGCGGCGGGATATTCGTCTGGCTGTCGCTCGGAATCCCGCCGATCACCTACATCCAGCGCCTGCAGGAGGTGATCCCGATCACCGATTTGTGGATCGGCCTGATCAAGGCGCCGGTGTTCGGGTTCATCATCGCGCTCGCCGGCTGCTTCCAGGGCATGCTGGTCGAAGGCAATTCCGAAGAGGTCGGCTCGCGCACCACCACCGCCGTCGTCCAGTCCATATTTCTAGTGATCGTGCTCGACGCAGTCTTCGCCGTCTTCTTCAGCTCGATAGGCTGGAGATGACCGGAATCCCGAAAGACTGCGATCCCGTCATTACCGTGCGGGGGCTGCGCAATGCGTTCGGCGACCAGGTGATCCACGACGATCTCGACGTCACCGTCTGCAGGGGTGAGATCCTCGGGGTCGTCGGCGGGTCGGGCACCGGCAAGTCGGTGCTGATGCGATCGATCATCGGGCTTCAGAAACCCGAAGCGGGCGAGATCGAGGTCCTTGGCGAGAACATGATCGACCGCGACGAGGACGAAGCGAAGAACATCCGCCGCCGCTGGGGAATCCTGTTCCAGAACGGCGCGCTGTTCTCGACCCTGACGGTCGCGGAAAACGTCGAAGTGCCGATCCGCGAATATTTCCCCTACATCGAGCAGCCTTTGCTCGACGAAATCGCCTCCTACAAGATTGCGATGAGCGGCCTTCCCGCCAATGCGGGGCCCAAATATCCATCCGAGCTGTCCGGCGGGATGATCAAGCGTGCCGGCCTCGCCCGCGCCCTCGCCCTCGACCCCGAGCTTCTGTTCCTCGACGAGCCGACCGCCGGCCTCGACCCGATTGCCGCCGCCGGCTTCGACGAGCTGATCCGCTCGCTGCAGCGCAAGCTCGACCTGACCGTGTTCCTGATCACCCACGACCTCGACACGCTTTACGCCATCTGCGACCGTGTCGCGGTGCTGGCGGACAAGAAAGTGATAGCGGTCGGAACGATCCCGGAACTATTGGCTTTGGACCACCCCTGGATCCAGGAGTATTTCAACGGGCCGCGCGGACGTGCTGCGGCGGACACGGCCGAAGAGCACGCCGAAACTGTTGGGGGCATTGAAGGCTGATGGAGACCCGATCCAACTATGTCCTTGTGGGCGCAGTCACGCTGGCGATGCTGGTCGGCGTGCTGGTCTTCACCGTCTGGCTCGCCGGGCTCTCGAACCGCGAGACCAATTGCTACGACATCTATTTCTCGCAAGGGGTAGGCGGCCTTAACAAGGGCTCCAACGTCACCTTCAACGGCGTTCCGGTGGGCCAGATCAGCAAGATCTCGCTGCTTCCCGAACGGCCCGAATTCATCTGGGTCAGGATCGAGGTCGAGCGCGACACACCGGTGCTTCAGGGGACGACGGCCGAGATCCACGGAGTCGGATTCACCGGAGTGAGCGAGATCCAGCTGACCGGAGCGGCACGCGGAGCAAAGCGCATCACCCAGCCGGGTCCGCAGGGCTGTCCAGTGGTCCCGTCGAGCACCAGCGGTCTCGGCGCGCTCCTGAACAGCGCGCCGGAGCTGATGGAGCGGATCCAGACGCTGACCGAGCGGCTGACCGAACTGCTGAGCGACAAGAACCAGAATGCGATTTCCGACATTATCGAGAATATGGACCGCACGACCAAAGTGATTGCCGACCGCGCTCCGGATCTTGCCGACGCGATCGCCGACGCCAGGGTCGCGGTGCGCAACGCGGGCGTGGCGTCGCAGCGCGTCGCCGAATTGGCCAACAACACCAACCAGCTGGTGACCGAGCAGGGGCGGCCGGCGGTCGAAAATCTGAACAAGGCGATCGCGTCGGTGCAGCATGCGGCCGACAGTCTCGACGCAGTGATCACCGACGCCCGGCCCGGCGTTCAGAGCTTCAGCAAGTCGACTCTTCCGGAACTCAACCAGACCGTCCGGCAGATGCGCGGCCTCGCCCAGTCGCTCCAGGACGTCGCCAATCGGGTCAATGAGGGCGGAATCGGCGGCGCGCTCGGTCCCGAGAAGCTCCCCGACTACAAGCCGAGGAAGAATAAATGATGCGCTCGATCCGATTCACTTCGACTGTGGCGCTCGCGGCCTCGCTCGCCGCCTGCTCGTTGGGCGGGCTGGTGGGCGGCAGCGCGAAAGCTCCCGTGGTTTTGTACACCCTGACCTCGAGCGCACCGCCGGCCGCACCGGTTCGTTCGGCGCTGGTCGGCCAGGCGGTCACGATCGCCACTCCGGCAGTACCGAAGGAGCTTCGCACCAGCCGGGTTCCCGTCGACGTCGGCCCCACGCAGCTACAGTATATCGCCGACCTTCAATGGGTCGACACGCCCGACCGCCTGTTCCAGGAGTTGCTCGAGGAGACGGTCCGCCGAACGACATCGCGGGTGGTGCTCGATCCCAGCCAGTCGGCGCTCGACCCGGGCCTCGTCGTCACCGGCGAGCTCGACCGCTTTGGCTACGACGCCCAGCAGGGCGCGGTCGTGGTCCAGTATGACGCATCCCTCGCCACTCAGGGCGGCACCCACGTCGAGACGCGCCGCTTCGAAGCGACCGCTCCGGCGGACGGCACCGCCGCCACCGTGGCGCCTGCCCTCAACCAGGCCGCCAACCAGGTCGCGCAGCAAGTCGCGCAGTGGATCGGCGGCTGACTTAAGCCAGACTCCTCGACACCTGCTCGTAGAGGTCCTTCGACAAGCCCGGCGTCGCCAGCATCCGCTCCAGCTCGGCTCGCATGAGGGCAGCTCTCTTCTCCTCGAACCGGCGCCAGCGGCCGAACGGCGGCACCATCCGCGCCGCGACCTGCGGATTGATCTTATCGGCCTGAAGAATGAGGTCGGCGAGAAAGTGATAGCCGCGCCCCGACGCGTCGTGAAAGGCCCACTGGTTCATCCCGAAGACGGCGGCGATGGACCGCAGCCGGTTGGGGTTCGAGACTGTGAACTTCGGATGCCTCGCCAGCGCTTCGACCTGCTCGACGGTGTCCGCGCGCTGAGCCGAGACCTGGACGGCGAACCATTTGTCGATGACCAGTGGATCGTCCTCGTAGCGATCGTAGAAGGCCTTGAGCGCCTGCTCGCGCTCGGGTGCGTCCAGCGAGGCCAGCGCGGTCAGCGCGCCCTGCCGGTCGGTCATGTTGTCGGCCGAATCGAACTGCGCCTTGGCGAGCTGAGCGCCCCTGGCGGGCTTGCCGGCGGCGAGCAGGTTGAGCGCAACCGTCCGCAGCCTTCGCGCCCCTTTGGCCTGCGCGCTCAGATCCTCGCCGGTCTGGCCGCCGCCGCGCTGCGCATTGGCAAGCTCACCGGCCAGCTCAGTCCCGATTGCGAAGCGAAGCTGTTCGCGGGCGGCGTGAATCGAGTCGGGATCGATCACCTCCATCCGGTCGCCGATCAGGCTTTCGGACGGAGGCAGGATCGCCTCGGCCTTGAAGGCGGCGTCGAGCCGGTTCGACCGCAAGGTGTCGCCGACCGCGCCGATGACGGGGCCGGGGTCGACAATCTCGCCCCTGGCGGTTGCGGTCAGCCAGCGAAGCATCAGCTCCTGGATGGCCTCGTAGCGGGCGAACGGGTCGGTATCGCTGGCGGCGAGCTTCTCGAGCTCGCCCGCGCCGCGCTCGACATCCATAACGACGGGCGCGGAAAAGCCGCGGTTGATCGACAGCAGCGCCGACTCGAAGACGCCGTCGAACTCGACCGTCGCTTCCGAATCCTCGAGCAGGACCAGCCGTTCGGGCGCGATCTCGGCGCCGCTGCTCTCGGCGATCAACGCCGTCTTGAGCGGGATTGCCATCGGTTTCTTGACCGGCTGGCCCGGCGTCGGCGGGATGCTCTGGCTAAGGTGAAGCCTCGCCTTGCCTCCGTCCTGCTCCAGTCGTGCCGTAACGTGCGGCGTTCCGGCCTGCGAGTACCAGAGCTTGAAGTGCGACAGGTCGACTCCGCTGGCATCCTCGAGCGCCTTGACGAAATCGTCGCAGGTCGCCGCCTCGCCATCGTGCCGCTCGAAATAGAGGTCGGTTCCGGCGCGAAATTTCTCCGGGCCGAGAAGCGTCTTCATCATTCGGATCAGCTCGGCGCCCTTGTTGTAAACGGTCGCCGTGTAGAAGTTCGAAATCTCGATATAGCTGTCCGGCCGGACCGGGTGCGCGAGCGGGCCCGAATCTTCCTGGAACTGGATCATCCTCAGCGTTCGAACGTCGTCGATTCGCTTGACCGCGGGGCTCCCGATGTCCGCTGAGAAGCTCTGGTCGCGGAAGACGGTGAACCCTTCCTTCAGGCTCAGCTGGAACCAGTCGCGGCAGGTCACCCGGTCGCCCGACCAGTTGTGGAAATATTCGTGCGCGACGACCCGCGCGATATTGTCGAAATCCATGTCGGTCGCCGTGTCCGGGTCGGCGAGGATGTAGGCGGAGTTGAAGATGTTCAGCCCCTTGTTCTCCATCGCCCCCATGTTGAAGTCGCTGACGGCGACGATGTTGAACTGACCAAGGTCGTACTCGCGCCCGTAAACCTCCTCGTCCCATCGCATCGCCTGCTTGAGGCTCGCCATCGCGTGCGCGGTCTTGGGCAGGTCCGCCTCGCGCACCCAGATTGCGAGATCGACCTTGCGGCCCGACATGGTCGTGAAGCTGTCGCGATTGGCCTTGAGGTCGCCGGCAACGAGCGCGAACAGGTAACAGGGCTTGGGGAACGGGTCCTCCCACTCGGCCCAATGGCGGCCGTCGCCAATCTCGCCGGACTCGAGGCAATTGCCGTTGGTCAGCAGGATCGGGAACTTGGCTTTGTCCGCTTCCATCCGCACCCGGTACTTGCTCAGCACGTCGGGCCGGTCGGGGAAGAAGGTGATCCGGCGGAAGCCCTGGGCTTCGCACTGCGTGCACAGCATGCCGTTGGAGGCATAGAGTCCCATCAGCTTGCTGTTGGCGGAGGGGCTGATCTCGTTTTCGATGGCGACTTCGTACGCATCGCCGTCCAGCGGGATCAGCAGGTCGGAGCCGTCCATCGACCAATCCTCGGACGAGGCGCCGTCGATCCACACGCCCAGCGGCTTGAGATCGTCTCCCTTCAGCCGTAGCGGCGCATCCGCCGAGCCGCTCGGATTGCGCTGCACGGAAAGTTTCGCCTGCACCCGCGTCTTCTCGATCCCGAGCGTGAAGTTGAGTTCGATCTGCGGGACCAGCCAGTCGGGCGGGGAATAATCCTCGCGGCGGATTGCGACATGGGTCGGATTTTGCGGTGCTTCCGCATTCACTCTGACGTCGGCCATGATTTGCGCTTAGGCGGCGTCGGGCGACTGCACAACCAAGCGGCCGCGGCTCATCGCGATCAGCATTCCGGCGAGCGTCAGAACCGCGCCGGCGATGGCGACCGCGTTCCAGCGATAGGCCTCGACGACGGTGGAGAACGCCATGGCGATCACCGGCACGAGCACGCTGGAGTAAGCGGCCTTGCCCGGCCCGATCTTGCGAACCACGGGGAAATAGAGGCTGAAGCCCAGCGCCGAGGCCAGCAGCGACAGGTACAGCATTCCTGCCCAATAGCCGGGCCGGGTGCTGAACACCGGCGGACCGGCCACCGCCCAGGCGAGAGCGATGTCGATCACGGCGCCGATCGCCATCGACCAGGCGAGCAGGCTGGCGAGATGGTGCCGGCGCACGTGCTCGCGCGCCTGATAGACGTTGGCGGCCGATGCGGCGGTGAGCGCGATGGCGGTGAAGCCAAGCCCGGCCAGAACTTCGCTCGCCGGCGCCGGGTTGGAGCCGAGCTCGTGCAGGCACAGCAGGACGATCCCGGCCACTGCGACCACCGAGCCGATCGCGAAGCGGCCACCCGGCCGCTGGCCGAGAAACAGCCAGCCGAGCAGGCTGTTGGGGATCAGCAGCAGCGCGAACATGGTCGCGACCACGCCCGACGTGACGTGCCGTTCGGCGAGGTAGACGAAATTGAAGTTGATGCAGAACTGCGCGATTCCGATGAACAGCGCCGCCTGCATCCCCTGCCGGTCGAGGAGCAGGGGGCGGCCCTTGAGCTTTGCCAGCCCGGCCATCGCCACCGCGGCGATGACGAAGCGGTAGCTCACCGACCATTGCGCCGGAACGATCCCCAGCTGATCGCGGATGACGATCCAGGTCGAGCCCCAGATGGTCGTGAAGATGATGAACGGGAGGACGATCTCGAGCCAGGTCGAGGTCCGCCGTTGGTTCACAGGCTCGCGATCGCCTCTGCGAGCATCCGGACCGGCTCCCCGCCCTGGTCCCAGCTCGTCACGAACCGGATTTCGCCCGGGCCCCAGTCGTAGAAATCGAAACCGCTCGAGCGCAGAGAAGCGGCTTCTTCGGGCGTGGCCCGAAGGAATATCTCGTTGGCTTCGACCGGATAGACCAGCCGGTCGGGCGCCGCCTGGGCCAGCGTCTGCGCGGCGGCATTGGCGGCGCGGGCGTTCTCCAGCCACAAACCATTTTCCAGAAGCGCCAGGATCTGTGCCGCAAGCATCCGTCCCTTCGACGACAAATGCCCCGCCCGCTTGCGCCGGACGGCAATCTCGTCGGCAAGCTCGGTCCTGAACAGCACCAGGCATTCGGCGTTCAGCCCGCCATTCTTGACGAAGCCGAACGACAAAGCATCGACCCCGGCGCGCCAGCTGAGGTCTGCGGGGCTTTCGGCGGTGCTGACGACGGCATTGGCGAAGCGCGCCCCGTCCATGTGGAATCCGAGGCCGTGCGCCCGCGCCACCTGGCCGAGCGCGGCGACTTCATGCGCCCGGTAGACGAGGCCGTATTCGGTCGCATTGGTGATCGAGAGCGCCGCCGGCTGCACCTGGTGGACGTCCTTGCGGATGAGCCCGATGGCGGATTCGACCGTCTTCGGCTCGAGCTTCGCCCCCGCTCCGTCGAGCAGCATCAGCTTCGCCCCGCCGGTGAAGAAGCCGGGGGCGCCCGCTTCGTCGACCTCGATATGCGCGTCCTTGTGGCACAATATCCCGCGATAGGGCGGGCACAGCGCAGCCAAGGCCAGGCAGTTGGCTGCGGTCCCCGTCGAAATCCATAGCGCCCGAGCTTCGCGGCCGAACAGCTCGGAAAAAGCGCCATCGAGCGCCAGGCTCCGCTCGTCGCCATCATAGGCCGTGTCGAGCCGGTTCGAGCGCTCGATCGCCTCGATCACCTTGGGGTGCGCGGCTGCCGCATTGTCGGAGAAGAAGCGCATGGACGCGCCCCAACAGGATTGGGGCGGCGATGGCAAGGTCAGAAAATCGACACGCCTTCGGACCCGAACTTCAGCCGCGCCGTCAGCAATGCGCGAAACACGTTATAGCCGCCGGTGCCGGGGAAGAAGGCGTGGAAGAAGATGTGCGGGACGTCGCCCGGACCGAGCGCGACAGACGGGTGGCCCGGCGCCGCCCAGCCCTTCGCGGAGCTCAGCAGCGGCTTGGGGAACTTCTTGTACGGGCCGAGCACATGGTCCGACACCGCGACCCCGATTCCGTAGGCGGGATCGGTGAAGTCGTTGGCGGCGTAGAACAGCCAGTAACGGCCGTCCTGCTTCCACAGGAACGGCCCTTCGACCAGATGCCCCTCCCAGTCGAGATCACTGCTGATCAGAGTCACCGGCGCGCCCACGAGCGATTCGCCGTCGTCGGCCATGCGCTGGGCAAGGATCGGAGTCCGCATCGCGACCAGCATCTCGGCGGCCTCCGAATAGCCCGCGAGGACATCGCGCACCCGCCGGTAGCGCGACACCGCCGCGCGGATGAAGGTCTGCATCAGGAAGAAGCGCTCCATCGGGCGGCGGGTGTTCGCCCAGCGCACGACGGCGGCGGCAAAGCGCGCCGTCCGCCGGTCCTCCTCGGTGTCGAACATCCGCTCGACGAGCTCCGGCCGCTCGGCAAGGAAGGTGGCGAGCTTGCGCGGCCAGATGCCGTTGCGGTCCTCCTTCCACAGCAGATATTTCGCGCCATCGTCGTCGACGAAGATGTGGCCGTCGATGACTCCGCCGGTCAGCAAGGGATGGCCAAGATCGGTCCACGGCCCCTCCGGCGACCTGGCCCTGGCGAAGCCGATGCTGAGCACGAAGCTCTTGTCGCGAGCCGTGTAGACCATCCAATATTCGTCGCCGACGCGGGCGATCTCGGGGGCCCAGAAGTCGCCGCGCCGCACGCCATGGCTCACCCACTCGGGCGCCTGCCCCTCAGCAAAAGCGAAGCCGACATGGCGCCACTGCTCCAGGTCTTCGGAATGGAGCAGCGGGAAGCAGTCGACCGCGTCGTTCGACGTCGCCGCGAGATAATAGCCCTTGTCGGTGCGGATCACCGCCGGGTCGCCGTAGCCGGCGAGGATCTTGGGATGGATGTTGGTGGTCAGCAGCGGACGCCACGGCGGGTCGTCGGCATCGGAGGCAGGAGCGACCGGCGATTCCGGGGGGCGGGTGCCGAAGTCGGCCGCAAGCTCGGCCTGGAATTGCGCGAAATCCCCCTGCTCGCGCCCGCCGAGAGCATAGACCTTCGTCCTGCCGCCGCCGCGAACGGCGATGGTGAGGCCCTCGCCGGTGTCGGCGATCTCGACTTCGAAGGCAGGGATTCCGGTCATTCAACCATCGTGACAATTTCGGGCTTCGGGCATCCCCCGGATGCCCTGCAGGCCGAAATGGTGCTGCCGGTGAGGATTGAACTCACGACCTCAGCCTTACCAAGGATGCGCTCTACCACTGAGCTACGGCAGCACTTTGACGGAGAAGGCGGCGCTATGGCCAAGCGGTCTATCTGCGTCAACCCGCTTGCCCGGATCGTCTCGTCACCCCAAACTAAGCCCATGGCGAAACAGGACAAGTCGCGCGAGGAACGGCTAGCGAAGGCGCTTCGTGAGAACCTGAGGCGGCGCAAGGCACAGTCGCGACACGGTGAATCACCTGGGCCGGTGCTCGGTCCCCCAGCCGGCGGTGATGAAAAGAGCGAGGACTGAGCCCTTGCAATCCGCGGTGTGCCACGCGCCGGGCGGGTTGATCGCATAGTCGCCGGGCCCGAGGTGGATCGTCTTCTCGCCTCCGCCCGCAAGCTGCTGGTGGAGGGTCATCGATCCTTCGATGCAGCACACGACCTCGTCGCCCGCCGGGTGCATTTCCCAGCTCGTCCACGGCTCCTCGAAACGGAATAGCGAGACGAGCCGCCCCTCCGGCCCGTCATCGACGTGGCGCTCGCCATAGGCTTGGTACCATTCCATCCCGCCGGTGAACTCCGGCTCGGCGACGGCGGTCGCGCCGGCCCCGAGGTGGATGGGATGAGTCAGCAGCGAATTCGCCATCATCGCCTCCTCAAATGGGCGCGCAGGCATTCTCGAGCCAGGCGCGGTCGGAGCCGGCGAGGTTCGGGCCGATCTTCGCCAGCACCTGCGCGTGATAGCTGTTGAGCCACGCAAGTTCCTGCGGGCCGAGCATATCCTTGACGATGAGGCGGCGATCGATCGGGGCAAAGGTCAATGTCTCGAAACCGAGCATCTCCTTCTCCTCGCCGTCGATGTGGACGTCGACCACCAGCACCAAATTCTCGATCCGGATGCCGTATTCGCCGGTCTTGTAATAGCCGGGCTCGTTGGAAATGATCATCCCGGCGGCAAGCGGCTCGTCGCCGCCGCCCTGCGAGCTGGTGACCGGAGCGATGCGCTGCGGGCCTTCGTGGACCGCAAGGAAGCTGCCGACGCCGTGGCCGGTGCCGTGGGCGTAGTCGAGCCCCGCGTCCCACAGAGGCCGCCGGGCGAAGCTGTCGAGCTGGGTGCCGCGAGTCCCCTTCGGGAACACCGCGGTGGCGACGGCGATGTGGCCCTTCAGCACTCGGGTGAAGCGGTCGCGCATCTCGTCGGTCGGTTCGCCGATCGGGACCGTGCGGGTGATGTCGGTGGTGCCGTCGACATACTGGCCGCCCGAATCGATCAAATAGAGCGTTCCGGTTTCAAGCTTGCGGTTCGTCTTCTCGCTCGACTTGTAGTGGACGATGGCCCCGTTCGGCCCGGCGCCAGAGATGGAGTCGAAGCTGAGGTCGCGAAGCTCGGGGTTCTCGCGGCGAAGCGCCTCGAGCCTGTTCGAGGCGCCGAGCTCGTCGACATCGCCCTTCGGAGCTTCCTCGTCAATCCAGTGGAGGAACCGGGCGATGACCGCGCCGTCGCGGGTCTGCGCTGCCTGCTGCCCGGCAATCTCCACCGGGTTCTTGAGCGCCTTGGGAAGAACCACCGGATCGCGAAGCGGAAGGATCTTCGCACTCGCCCTGTCGAGCGCGTCGAAGATGGCGGACACCGCCCGTTCCGGATCGACCGCGACGGTCTTTCCCTTGAACTCGGAAAGCGCGTTCTCGAATGCGTAGCGGTCGTGCAGCCGCACCCCGTTGCCGAGGTGCTGGCGAACGTCCGGGCCGACCTTCTCGTCAGCGACGAACAGGTCGGCAGTGCCGTCCTTGTTGACGATTGCATAGGCCAGCGCGACCGGTGTGTGGGTGACGTCCTGGCCGCGCACGTTGAACGCCCAGGCGATGGAATCGAGCGCGGAGAGAACCGCCGCGTCGGCATCGTGCTTGTCCAGCCATTCGGCGATGTCCGTGCGCTTCTCCGCTGCGCTCTTGCCGGCATATTCGTCCGGCTGGACGACCAGCTTGGCCTTCGAGGCTTCGGGTCGGTCGATCCAGATCTTGTCGATGGGATTTTCGCCGACCGGAACCAGCTCGGCGCCGCGGCTGGCGAGCGCCTCCTTCGCTTTCGTCACCCAGTCGCGGGTGTGGAGCCACGGATCGTAGCCGATTCGCGCGCCCTTCGCGGCATGGTCCTTGAGCCAGTCGGCAACACTGGTTTCCGGGACCGACTGGTAGCTCCAGTCTTCGGCGCTGACCTGTTGCCGGACCTGCAGCGTGTAGCGCCCGTCGACGAAGATCGCGGCTTCTTCCGGGAGCACGACCGCCGAGCCCGCCGAGCCCTTGAAGCCGGTCAGCCATTGCAGCCGCTGGGCGTAGCTGCCGACATATTCGCTCATATGCTCGTCGGTGAGCGGGACGACGAACCCGTCGAGCTTTTCGGATTTCAACTGCTCGCGAAGAGCGGCGAGGCGATCTGCATAGCTGGACATGGGGCGCTACCTACGCCCGGCGGCCATCGGCAACAAGCGGGCCAGGCGAGCGCGCCCGTCGTTGAGACAGCCGCGTCACCTTATTCCAGTTTGTAAACCTTTGTTTCTAGGCCGGCGCACTGTTGCTCAGATCGAGCAGCGCACGACTTCCTCTTTCGATAAGTATCTAATGTTATTGGGGAATTTATAAACGCATTGGATCGATACTGTCGTGACCGCGGCTCCGGTGGCGAACTGCCACAGGCCTATCCTGACGGGTTGCAACCGACCCGCGGCAGAGTGGGAGATCGCAAATGCTACGGCGTGTCCACAGGCTAAGGGATCGGCGGGATGCTGTGATGCTAAAGGGCACGGCGTTGCGTTCGAACGGGCGGTGCATGGCCGTCGAGATGATCAACCTGTCCCTGCACGGATGTTGCCTGCAAACCGACGAGCCGCTGAAGCCCGGAGAATCCGTTCGCGTGCGGGTCGGACCATTGAAGGGTGTCGCCGCGAGCGTTCGCTGGTCGCGCTTCGAGACTACCGGATTCTCGTTCGACGAAGGCGACTGGACATGAGCGCTGGGGCACGGAAAGCGCCGTCCGGCGCCTGGAACGGGGCCACGCCCGCGGAATGCTTCGACTCGGGCTATGCCGCGCCGCTTCCGCAAAAGCCGAGGCGCAGTTCCAGGTTATCCCTGGACGTCGAAGTCTTCTCCAGGATGGCCGGGCGACAAAGCTACAAGGTGCGGATCTTCGATGCGTCGCCTTATGGGTGCAAGATCGAGTTCGTCGAGCGGCCCAGTTTGCATGACCAGATGCTGGTGAAGTTCGACGGGCTCGAACCGCTCGCTGCAGCCGTCTGCTGGGTTCAGGACTTCGTCGGCGGGATCGAGTTCGACCGGCCAATCCATCCCGCGGTCTTCCAATCCCTGGTCTCCGGACGGGAGACGCCGAAGTAAGAAGGAGACCAAGAACTCGCTTTCGACCGGTTGCGAATGCCCGCTCCCGATTAAATCTCGGCACAGCTCATAGAGTAACCGTCAGATTTACTGACGTTTTTGATTGACGATAGAGCCGAGCGGAGTCACCATTACATCGCGATGGGGCGTTTCGTCCGCGCTGGACGAGCCTGGAAGGGGGCAACTTCCATGCGTCAGCTTCATCTGCGCTGCGCGGCCGCTACGGCCGGCGTTCTCCTGGCTTCTACCGCCAACGCTCAATCGACCGCTCCGATGGTGCGCGCGATCAAGGTCGCGCCGACCGCGGCGCAAAAGCTCGCCGTCGTCGTCCCCAGTGTCGAGCAACCGGCAGACATGGCGAGGATCGCACCGGCCGCCGCGGCTCCGGCACTCCCCGATACCATCCTGCTGCAAAGCGACAGCCCGCTCACGTCCATCGAACAGCTGCCTGTTGAGCAGCAGATGTCGCTTTCCGAAATCAGCTCGACCAGGGCGCTCAAGCTCGGCAACTCCACCGTCGACCTGTCGGCAATGCTCCAGAACCGGGACGCCCTGCCGAACGTCGCCGGCCGGCTTCAGGCCATGCCCGGCGCGGTGTCGGTCAAGTCCTCCGACGTCACCGCATACGTGGTGCCGCAGGGGCTGATCGTCCGCAGCTTCCTCAATTACCAGATCAAGGCCGGCACCTGCAGCGATGCGAGCCGACGGAGCCAGATCGAACAGGCGGGAATCGCTTGCGCCCGGAAAATGGGCGAGGACGAGCGGATCGCCGGCTATTCCGATCCGGCGTCCGCGCGCTTCGTCGAGGACCCCGCCAAGCGCGCCGAAGCCATAGCCAAGGCGCGGCAGGACTGGGCCGCGCAGGATGCCGACACAGCAAGTCAGATCGCCAATTTCCGCGCAATCCTCGCCAATCCCACCGAGCGAGCGAAGATCGAGGCTGCAATCGGCCCGCAGGAGACGGCGCGGATCGAGCAGCTGAGCGACGACCAGCTCGCGGGCGAGCTGATCAACTCGGCTGAGACCAAGATCGAGGACGTGATGTTCATCCCGAAGGCCGATGTCCTCGACCAGGAGGTGCAGGCCGTCTCGGGCGTTGCCGACGGCGGCGGCATGACCGTGCCTTCGGGCGGCCGGCTGCAAGACCTGGCCGGCCGGCTCGGCGGACGGTTGTCGGTGCTTCAGCCGGTGACGATGACCCCGGTCGAGAACCAGCCGATCGACAATGTCGTCTTCCTCACCGGCTTCACGCTCGGCCGCCAGTATGAGTGGAGCAAAAGGATCGAGAAGACGATCAACTGGTGCTGGGTCGGCTGTTCGGAGACCTATTATGCCGGCGCCCGCGCAGGGTTCAGCTACGGTTTCGGGCTTCGTTTCCCGATCGTCGTCAACGGCAAGTACCGATACGCCAACGACTCCAGCGGCGAGCATGCCTATCTGACCGCGACCATGACTCCGGTCGACGGCAGTCCGGCGCAATATGCCGCCTCCGGCCTCGCCTCGAGCCAGATCTTCAACGGGCAGGAGCTGGTTGCGGAGCTGCAGGCCTCTGCCGGCTATGACTACAAGCTGCCGTTCATCGGTGAGGACCATCACAGCCTCACCGTTGGCTATGATCTCGCCGACAAGCTTCCGGCGCCTTACACGCACGGGCAATTCAGGCCGCCCGCTCCGGGCACGAACTCGGGCGAGATTCCCTTCGTCCTGACGTCCCTGGACCTGCTTGCAGGCTACGGCAATTGGGGCGCCGCGGGGATCCTCGTCCATCCCGCGGTGAAGGTCGGGCTTCATTCCGACGCGCTGAAGCTGGTGCTTCACGACAATGTCGCGAACAGCGACCAGCCGATCGTCAACGGAACGAAAATGCCGCTGGCGATCGACGCGGCGCAGCATACGAGCAATTTCTCGATCGGCTCGCCGCTCTACAATCTCGGCTTCATCGTCACTCCGGGGGTCGACGCGCACGCGTTCATCGACATCAGCGTCTGGTCCGACAGCTGGGATTTCCCGATGTGGTTCCCGGCCGTCGCCGTCACGCTTCCGCCGGGCGGCGTCAATTTCTCCTGCCACGCCGGGACGATCTGCCGCCGCGATTATGTTTATGCGGCGGCCGCCAGCAGCGACCCGACGGTGGATACCGGCGGCCTGACCGTGAAGGGCGACGATTCGACCCCGCCGACGCCGGAACCGGGGCTCAAGGACAAGATCCGCGACCTCAGGCAGAATGTCCTGACGAAGCCGAAGGTCGGAGTTAAGACGGCGCCCGTTCCGCCGCCCGAGCCCGTCATCCAGCCGCAAACGCCGCAATAGCGCTGAACCTTGCCCCTTCCTGTCTCGGGCGGGGGCGCTAAGAGCGGTCGGCATGAACAAGACGACCGAGCTTCCGCCACCGCCCAAAGCCGAACAGCGCCCGCACAGCTTCGAATACCACGGGCACACCGTCGAGGACCCCTACGCGTGGATTCGCGACCAGGGATATCCCAACGTCACCGACGAGAATGTGCTGACCTATCTGAAGGCCGAGAATGCCTATTTCGAGGCCTGGAAGCAGCCGCATGAGGGGCTTCTCGACGAGCTGTTCGAGGAGATGAAGGGGCGGATCAAGGAGGACGAGAGCTCGGTCCCGATCCGCGACGGCGACTGGCTCTACTGGACGAAGTTCGAGACGGGCGCTCAGTACAAGCGCTGGTACCGCAAGCCCGTCGCCGGCGGCGATGACCAACTCGTCTACGACGAGCCGGCCGAGGCCGAGGGGAAGGACTATTTCCGGCTCGGCGCGATGGACTTCAGCCCGGACGGAAAGCTGGTGGCGACGATGGTCGACGCCAACGGTTCGGAGCGGTTCGTGCTCAAGATCCGCGATCTCGCGACGGGCGAGGACATCGAGACGGTCACCGAAGTCGGGATCGGCGCGCCGGTCTGGACCAGCGACAGCGCGGGCGTCGTTTTCACCGAGGTGAACGACAACTGGCGGAGCTACCGCGCCCGCTACCACGGGCTGGGGACTCCGGTCAGCGAGGACAGGACGCTCTACGAGGAGACCGAGGACCTCGGCTTTTCGGTCGGCGTGGACGATTCGCAGGACCGCAGCCTGATCTTCATCGCCACCGGCGACAATACGACGACCGAGGTCCGGTTCGTGCCTTCGTCGGACCCGCTCGCGGAGCCGGTGCTGATCGCCCCGCGCAAGCAGGGCCGCGAATATTCGCCCGACGCCGCCCACGGGAAATTGTGGATCGTCACCAACGACGACCATGTGAACTTCCGCCTCGCCGAGGCCGATCCGGCCAATCCGGGCGAGTGGAAGACCGTGATCCCGGGCTCCGACAGCGTCTATCTGATGGGCGCGGCCAGCTATCGCGACCACATCGTCATGCACGAGCGGGTCGACGGCCTCGACCAGCTGATCCTTCGCACATACGGCGGCGCCGAGACCCGGATTCCATTCGCCGAAGCGAGCTACAGTGCCGGTTTCGCAGGCAATCCCGAGTTTGCCCCGGACGCCTACCGGATCGGCTATTCGTCGATGGTGACGCCGGGGACGGTCTATGACTATCACCCCGCCAGCAGAGAGCTGGAGGTGCTGAAGGTCCAGGAGATCCCGTCGGGCTACGACGCATCGAAATATGCGACCGAGCGGCTGATGGTCCCGGCCCGCGACGGCAAGCAAATTCCCGTCTCGGTCGTCTATCCCAAGGGCTTCGAAAAGAACGGCGAGGGCAAGCTCTTCCTCTACGCGTACGGC